>Ga0209088_10000504_pt1 | contig 27362 bp, 42 predicted proteins | sample S_140625_EF_Meta_FD_187324 | JGI IMG/M metagenome (GOLD analysis project Ga0209088, IMG submission 187324) | Freshwater microbial communities from Lake Simoncouche, Canada to study carbon cycling - S_140625_EF_MetaG (SPAdes) (version 2) | ecosystem: Environmental > Aquatic > Freshwater > Lake ... | reverse complement strand
TCCACCTAATGCAAATGACTCAAATGGTTTCATTAATTTTTGTTGTTTATAAAAACTATTAAATGCTGGGTTATATTTTCCATTTGTAGATTGGAATTTGGTTGTTAATAAATGTCCGTCTTTTTCAATTATTTCTTTTGTAACTTTGGATAATAGATAAACATCCAAGATGAATATATCCGCATCCAAAAACAATAGGTAAGGTGTTGTTGTTAATTTAGCACCATTGTTTCTTCCTACAGATGGGTATCCTCCATCAATAATTTGTAGATTAAATTTATCCCCTGTTCTGTTTTGTAACTTTTCTTTGGTTCCATCATCAGAATTGTCAGAAACAATCACTGATACATCTTGAATACCTCTTTGATAATTTAACAAATCCAATGTCTTGAACACAATAGCCCCTTCATTTTTACAAGGTATTACTATTGTTAAATATTTTTGTAAGTCCATACCATAAATACCTCACATATCACAGTATAGTTTCTTTAATTCCATCTCTTATGGTTCGGACAACTTCTCGTCTTCTATGATGAGTTTCATCAAACGTTTCTATTACACCATGTTGAATAACATCTTCAACTTCATTATTTTGGTTTGGAGATTCAACCATGTGAACCAATTTACCTCCCATTGTTATTGAACCCAAATAACCACCAGGTATTGTTTCTTTTACACCATTTTTAAGAACATCTTCTACAACACAAGAACCATCAATTTGTAGAGATTTTTTGGTGTGTTTAACCCCATTTTCAATGGTGTCATAAATAAAATAATCACGATTATCAGGTGCCCCAAGTTTAGTTTCTTTCACCCCATTTTCAATGGTGTCTTCAACTTTATTATCTACCCAATCGGACATCCATCTGGTGTGTTTCACCCCATTTTGTATTATGTTTTCAACATCTTGCACGGGCATGTTTCCGAATTTGTTGATTTCCTTCACCCCATTTTTAATGGCGTCTTCAACATATTTGTTTTTATGATGTGTGGTGTCTATGGTGTGTTTCACCCCATTTTCAATTGTGTTTTCAACACTGATACATTGTTGATTTTCGTTACCTCGTGTGTGTTTCACCCCATTTTCAATGGTGTCTTCAGCCCTTTCCTGAGAGAGCAGGTCTTTTGAATCCTCGGTGTGTTTCACCCCATTTTGAATTATTGTGTCAACTACATCATTAGTATAGTATGGAGCATCTTTGGTTTCTTTCACCCCATTTTGAATGGTGTCTTCAACAACGAACTTCCAATTCTCCATTTCCAATTTGGTGTTTTTCACCCCATTTATAATGGTATCTTCAACCCATTTGGTAATATAGTTTTGATTTTCTACAACATCCAAAGAAAGAACCTTAAATAAATTTTTGAAAAAATTGTAATTGTACCATAAAGTACCATCCTTAGTTAATTCAATAACCCATTTTTTTTCATCAGTAAAAATTAACCAAGTACTATGATTGTTAACGTATTTATCACAACCCACAATAGCCTTGTCAATCATCTTATTAATTAGTTTACCTAAATCTTTCATTTGGAACAAAGGTAATAAAAAATTATGATACTAACAAACTATTTATAGAAACTACATGGAAATGACTTACACCGACAAAGCCATCTTGGAGTTATTGAATAACCCAAAGATTATACCACCAAATGATATTATACACGAATACACCGTGGCATCACACAATGATGTAGAGTTGTTGGTTATTAAAGTTATTCTTAATATTGATGTTAATAATAAAGGACAACGTGGTGATGGTGAAAGAATGTTGTATGAAAATAATTTTGACGCTTATAAACTTAGTGAAACCATTATTAAAAAAATACTTAGACCATTAGGTTTATTAAAAACAATATCTTGGGGAGTGTTAATTGTTATTGATGCTGGTGGTAATAGACTTGTTGAACACTCCATGATTAAAAATTAAATTTTTTTCTTATATTTATACCTAATGAAATACCTAATTACAGAAAGCCAAAAAGAAAACATTATTAAAAAGTATATCTTATCAAATTTTGATAGGGTTGATGATGTGTGGTTTACAAACAGAAGAAACGAAATTGTTATTAATGTTTTGGTAGATAATTTGGATGATGAGTTGACTAAAACAAACCTTTATGAGTTAAGACAAAGTATCATAAATAAGGCAGATAAAACTTTCAATTTGGGATATAACAGACCCAATGGAGGTTGGGGTTTTTCATTCTCACAAAAAACCATTCAAAAGTTTTAAATGGAACTTACAAATGTAATAGAAAAATTAATGAATAGAGATTCGTTTTTGAATCTTTTAGAAAATGATATTATTGAAAAATTTGAAGTTAATGTTAGTCCTTTTGAATCCAAAATCTTAGTTATAAAAATGTTTTTGAATATAACTAAAGATGAATTTATAGGTACCGGAGAATCAACACCTCGTTTATCTGAGTGGGAGGTAAGGGGGAAATTATGGGAAAATTATAACTTGGACACAGCTTGGTGGCACGCACATATTATTCCAAATAGAATACTAAAACCATTGGTGGGTAAGGATTATTTTATAAAAATACTTCTTTTTGTTGTGGACAAGAATGGTATTCATTTATTTACTGAAAATTAATTATGAATAAAGAAAATTTAGAACAGGGTTTAACAAAACTATTAAAAACTTTTTTCACAAAAAAGTATTATAGAGATTTTTCTGATTTAACCGTTGTGTTAAATGAGTATGAAGAAGATGCTGATGATGTTGATGATGAGGGTAATTGGTCTTCAGCAGAAAGTTATTATTTTACTGTATATTCAAATAATTTTAATGGTTCACAACCAGAATTAGAACTTTATAATTTAGCCAGAGAATTATTTGGTAATATAATTGGAAAAAGTAATTGGATTGATATTGAATTCAAGAATTATGAAAATTAAATTACTTGTTTGTTGTTTGTTTTTATTTTCCTGTTCATCACACAAAAAAGTTTGGAAACCAAAACGTGCAGAAAAGTTGAATATGAGATACGAGAGATGTTATTCTTGGTAGTGTGATATTTATTATTAATGAAAAAATTTATTATTACAGAAGAAGAAAAAAGTAGAATCTTGGGTATGCACCAAGAACATGGATATAATTCTTTGAACGAAAGCCCATCTGGCGTTGGATTCGGTCCTGAAATGAACGGATTGAAAATTCAAAAGTCAGAACAAAAAGAACAAGATGTTGAACAAATCAACGACCCAAAAATTATAAATGCTGTTAATAAAGTATTAAAGAAATTAATGGAGGAGTCACCAAAATTTAGTACTGATGACACATTGTTTAGTTTAATTGAAAAGGGTGATTTAATTAAAGCCTACAGACTTCACAGAAATTTAAATGCCGCTGTTAACTATGTTGATTATGAATTATTGGATGATATGTTAAACAACTCTGAAACAAAAGATAGTATTGTAAAACTATTACCAAATATTAAAAGTTTATTAACCAATTACTTTAGTTAATAATAACTAACTATTCATTAAATCAAAGAAACAATTATTTTATACTCATGGACAGAAACGAACAAAAAGCCCAAGCATATAATAACTTATTATTTCAACACGGTAGAGTTACCGAACAAATTAGATTAATCAAAGCCGACAAATTTGAGCCAACTGAAAATGACCTCAGACAAATTAAAGCTCTTGAGCAACAACAACAGCAAATTATGGCTGAGGTTAGCAGACTTTTTTAATTAAAAATTTAAAGAACTTTATTTCCATACTATTTATAACTAATAGTTATGAAAAAAATAGTCCGTATTTCTGAAAAACATAAAGACGTTACTTGTGAAAATTGTGGATGGTCTTGGGACATAGAACCTGATGACAAACATCCATATCTATGTCATCAATGCGGTCATGAAAACACTAAAGGTGAAACTGATGAAGGTGCAGGAGCGTATGACGCACCATCCTTCCAAATGGAACCTGACCATGTTCATTTTAAACATCAGTACAATGAACAAAAAACAAACAAAAGATATTTATTACAGATGGAACGCAAATCTATAATATTAGAACAATATGGTGATGAAGTTGAGTTATTTAAATTAGCCAGTTCATACTACAAAAAAAACGGTAAGGAAATGACCGTTAAAGTACTTGAAAAAATATTACAAACTATTAGTAAAAGAGATGAACCTCATAGAGCTAAATCAAATGAATTTCCACCATCGTTACATTTACAAGAACAGATTATTCAAGGAAAAGATGGTGACCCGTATGATTATAAAAAAGAGGGTAATGTTTATTACGCTAAAAAAAAAGGGTCAAACAATTGGATTAAAACTACAGGTAAAGTATCTGACGCTATTTCATCAAAAATATTCACAAATTTAAAACCAAAGGCTGACGTACCTTATCGTCTTTCTCAAAATAATTTTGATTCTGCTAGATATCAAAGAGATACTTTTGACCCATATGCTCAACAAAATATAAAACAAAAAAGAACGGGTGAAATGAGGGCTCAAGATTTTGCCAAAGGGATTGTACCTATGAAACAAGAAAGTTTTATTAACATACCGCCGCAATATAGAATTTTTTCTGAATTTTTGAGACTGAGAAAAAATCCTGTTACTACAAAAGATTTTACCGATAAAGAGCTCAAGACCATGAAGGTAATGATTGAGAAAGCTAAGCCGACCTCTGTTCCCAAAAATGTTGATTTTTATAAACTTTCCAATTTTAGTTTTGCTAAAATGAAAGATGGTAAAGAAGATTATTCAGGCAAAGATATAATGAAAAATATTGCTTTAACGATAGGTAATGCAAGTGTTTCCGATAAAGGTAGTTACTACCAGCTGGATGATATCTACGACTTTAACAATTTTAATGCACACCCTGAAAATTATACCCTTGAAAAAATACCCGAAACTGTTTCCGGTGCATTTAAGAAGATTTTCAATGGTAATTTAGTTCAAGGGGTTGAAGAAATGGCCGCTTACTACCAAAAACTAGGATACAAAGGTATCCCAGTTTCTATTCAAATTCCTAAAAATTTAGCGTGAGAATTCTGAGTATACCCAAAATGGTGTACAATCAAAGGTGTGGGCAAAACAATCATCAACTCTAAGTTTGGCAACACCCAAATTTAAATCGGTATATACTTTTCCTGTCTTATCAAACACAATATATTGTTTAACAATAACTTTGTGTTTTTTCTTAATCAAAGTAAATCCATTAATTGCGTATGATAGTCTCCAATCATCCTTCTGAGTAAATCTAACAATTCTTGTTTCACCAACTCTCATAGTTGATAATTCTTTTGTAATAACAGGAGACACCTTCAAATAAGATGTATCCAATACAAGAGTATCTCCATCACCAAAACAATATTGATTTAGGATTGATGATGCTTCAGGATATGTAAATTTTGAAAATACAATCATTCCAATAACCATCAATTTTGTTGTGATACTTGATAAGATGACTAATAGTGTTTTCATATAACAAAGATAAGTATACGATTTGACTTTTCAAAACTATTTTCATATTTTGTTCTATTTATAATATATGGGACGTTTAATTTTAACTGAAGATGACAAAAATGATATTAAATTACAATATCAAGGAAGTGTTGATAAAAAGTTTTATGATTTCTTAAAGGCAAATGTTGAAGTTGAAAGTAGAAATGTTGATTTTTTTGACAAACCATTTGTTCTAATGTACGTTAATGGTAAATCAAGATTATTAAACAATTCCAAAAAGTACTTGGTTAATGTTTTGTTAAATGCTTATGGTGATGATTTTCCTAACTTAAATGATGCTTCAAAAAGATTGACAGCCAAGAAGTATATTGATGAGTTAAAAAAACAATATTTCTACGAAGATTGATTTCCAAAAACATAGATATTTATAATCTATGGATAGATTGGAATCAATATTAGTTAGTTTCTTTAGAAATATCTATCCATTTATTACAAAATTGAAAGTGGATAAAGATAGTGACGGTGATGACGTTGAATATACATTAACATTATTTTGTGACGGAAAAAAATTTCAATCTTATTTACCTATATCCCCAAATTTTATTGATGGAACTGGCAAACTTAAAAAAGATTTGTTAGATAGACCATTTAACCATTTTGTTTCTGTAACAGATAATAACCAAAGTAATGTTGGTCGTGCCAAAACATTAGAAACAGGTCTTAAAAGAGATTTTTATTTGGCAAGAAGAATGTCTGGTTCAGAATTTAAATCAGGTCCAGTTACCCTACGTATTGTTTTACAATAGTTTTTTATTATCTTTGTGGTATGAGTAAAAAATCGCCCTATTCAAACGCCTATAAAATTGGTCTTAGTGTTTTCATTGTACTTGTTGTTCTTATATCAACAATTGTAATTTCTGTTATTAAATCTTGTGAACCTAAAGTAAGTAGATTCTTTAATCCAAAAACAAATATGACGGATACCGTTTTTTATGATGGTCCTGATACAATCTATTTACCAAACCCCCAAAAGATTATTGTACACGATACCTTCCGTATTGTGTGTCATAAGAAACATTGTGAAGAGGTTAAAGTGATAAAAGATACTACGACTAAATAATGTCGTAGGTTGCTTGGACAACCGCCTTAGCTCCTTTACCGTGAACAAACTCCCACGAGTCTTCAATCAACCAATTTATATTTTCGGGCCAATAATTCATTGATGTTTCAGGGTCAGTTAAAAAAACCTTTACCTCAACTTGTTCTGTTTTTAATTGTGAAAGAGGGAACACTTGTTTTATTTCAATCCTTGAACCCACACCGAAGAACAACTCTAATTTTTCCTTACACCCTCTATTAACATACGATTCTAATAGTTTTGCCTTCATAATAAGAAATATAATTTATTTTAAAATTAACTGAACAAAAGACAAAAATTGCCATATTTATTCTAGTCTATCTTCTAGTCTAGTTGCTAATTAACTAGTTCTAGTTTAATTTAATTCTATAAGAACTTCTAGGGAATTTTTAATTTTCAGTGGTAATCTTCCATCCACTTCTTAAATGTGGTATCTTTTTTGTTTGTTCGTTCACCATAGTATACACATCTCTTTTTAAATCAAAATATGTTTCGGGTAATGGCGTTGTATCAACCACAATTGATGGGTCCATATAAACCGATGAATTATCTTTATCTACGCAATGTAGATTTATTGATTTTAAGAATGAATACTTTTCTATTAAGGTATTGCAAATATTTGTGGTGATTGGACAAGTCATATTGATAAATAAATATCTATTGATATTTATAAAAAATAAATTACCTTGATATGAAAAACTTTTTTATGAAACTAATGGGTGATGGTTCTGATGTATCTTCTAAAAGATTCTCAGGTATCATTACATTGATTAACTTAATCGGATTGGCTTATGTTGCAACTATTAAATCAGGTGTTACACCTGAGTACATGTATGACACATTGGCTTTATTATGTGGTAGTTTCTTGGGACTTACTACGTTGGAAGCAATCTTCGCTAAGAAGAAAAATCCTGAACCTAAAAAAGATGGTGAATAACCATTACTAAAATTAAATTTAACCCCTTAAATTTGACGTTTAAGGGGTTTTTTATTATCTTTGTAGTATGTCTATGTCTGGAACCACAAAAGCGTCTGAAAACACAAAATTTGAACGTGTGTATGAAACTGAAAATAGTAAATCAGTTTGGAGATATGATTATTCCATTACAAAAAGTGGACCTGTGTCTGTGAGTATAACTTATAAAAAAGACATCTCAGAAAAAAAACAAAGTCTTGGTGATTTAATACCTAAGAAAAAAGGTCGTAAAAAATAATTAAAGGAGTTTCTTTTGTAGTTTTTCTATCAAAAACTTTGTCTCAGACTCATTGAGACTATCAATAAACGAATCCAATTTGGATTCTTTCATAACTTTTCTTTTTTTGTTTGATTCTGGTATTACGTCAGAAACCATAGTAATACTTCTTAACTCTATACCATTACCTTCACCATCACCATAATCTCTGTCAGTTTCACTAAAATCATAGTAATCAAAAACTTCACCCTGTCCCAATTCGTAGAAACTTCTATTTAGTTGGTCTTCATTAAAATAACCTTCTACTTGACCCTCATAAGTAACATGTACTTGTTCAACCCTATCTTCATAAGTTTCAACATCAAAAGTATAATATTTTGGAACAATAACATTATCAACAGTTAATGTTTCATTGTCTAAGTTATCTTCATTTTCTTCCAAAGCGTTCATCCAATAATAGTAATCATCAGCCTCATTACCAAGACCTAATTGTTTTGAATACTTCTTAAAAAAGTTATACGGAACACCAGCTTCCCACTCAATATAATGTTTTGATGGCCAATCACTATCAGTATCGTGTTCTCTTTTCCATAATTTGTAGAGAATTTTAAGTGCTTGGACTAATTTTTCTTTTGATATATTTTTCATATTAAGAATAATTTGAACCCATTATATCACTTACTTTTTTAGCCCCTTGAGCAATTAAACTATTACCACTATTTTTTCTAGCGTCAATAGAAATTTTACTTAATTCTTTTGGGTTAGTAATACCGCTTTTAACGGCATCATTAATTTTCTTGGCAAATTTTTGAAACCAACCTGGACCATTCCAAGTGGCATAAACAAAATTAGATAATAAACCACTATTTTTATTAACAATTTCACGAGATTCAGGAGATAAATATTTTTGAGCAAATTCATCATAAAATGGTTTCATCATTTTACTAACCAATGATTTTAATCTTGGTTCTAATGAACCTCCTTTATAATTCCATTTCCAATTTGTTTTAGCATTTTCCTTGTCAATTATACTCCAAAACTCTTGACCAGCTGAACCTGTATTAATTCTTCCACCATTCTTTCTGTCAATACCAAACATTGTTTCACCTGAATTACCATAACGAGAATCTTTAACTCTACCGTCTTTTAACATATTAGGGTGGAAATAACCACCTTCAAGTTTGTCTATAATATTTTTAACAACATTATCAAAGTTTGTATCACCACCAGAAACACTTGATGGTTCTTCACTCTTTTCATCTTCTTTACTATCAGGACTTTCAAATCCTAACGTATCTTGCATTAAACTTTTAAGTAATGATGAAGCAAGTTTATCACCAACACCTGACATAATATTCAAACCTTGTTCGTTTAAATTCATCAGTTCTTTTTGACGAGAAACTTCCTCCAATAATCTTTTGTTCATAAATTATAAATATCTTAAATTGCGAAACTTTCTCCACAACCACAGGTACGAGAAGCATTTGGATTTATAAATTGAAAACCCTTTCCATTTAACCCATCTGTAAAATCCAATTCAGTCCCAAATAAATAAAGGAAAGATTTTTTATCTATAGCAATTTTTATTGAATTATCTTCAACAATATTATCACCTTCTTGTGGTATAGTATCAAATCCTAACTCATAAGACATTCCTGAACAACCACCACCTTTGACACCCACTCTTAAAAAATGAGTTTCCTTATTTAACTTTTGTTCTTCCAAAAGTTTTTGGATTTGTATTCTTGCTTTTTCAGATACAGTGATAATTTCCATCATGCTAACGGTGATACATAAACAGAATCTTTATTTTGTAAGGCTTCTCTAACCCATCTTCCACGTTCCTCGGCCATACGTCTAACAGCAATTCTTTCTTTATTACACGGACCATTACCTTTAACTACCGCCCAAAACTCATCCCAATCAGGGTCAGAATAAGTCCATGTACCGTCTTCATTTTTCTTTAAGTCAGGGTCAGGTAATGTTAAACCAAGTTCTTCTATCTTTGGAACATACATACTGAAGAATTGATTTCTCATTTCATCATTGGTCATCATTTTGATTTTCCATTTGATAAGTTTTTCAGAATGAACCGATTGTGAATCTGGTGGACCAAAAAAATGAATTATAGGTCTCCACCATCTGTTAAGAGCATCTTGTACCATCTCCCTTTGTTGTGGTGTCCCAGTTGCAAGATAAACCGTGTTGTCATGTCCTTGTTTCAAATGGAAACTTTCTTCGTAACAGATACGTTCTAATGCTCTACAATAAGGTCCATAAGAACCTTTAGCATTTGCAAGTTGGTTTACAATTGCCGCAGCATCAATCAACCATCCAATTACAGCAGTGTCGGCCCAAGTCTTAGATGGATAATTAAATACGTTGGAATATTTTGATTTACCTGAAATTAAATCATTAACCATATCTTCACGTGGTTTTCCAAGAGTCTCGGCCGCAGAATATAAAAGTTGAGCATGTCCCACCTCATCTTGGACTTTTGCCATCAACGCTAACTTTCTTCTAAAACCAGGTGCTCTTGTAATCCAAGTACCTTCAGGTAATGAACCAATAATTTCTGAATGAGCATGTTGCTCAATCATACGGATAAGTTGTTTTCTATATTCCGATGGCATCCAATCTTTTGGTTCAATCTTATCACCCGAAGCAATCCTTGCCTCAAACTCAGCAAGTTTTATTGGGTCATCATCAACAATAAAGTCTTTGGTTAAATTTGTATTTCCGTACATTGTTTCTTTTGGTAATCTTCAATGGCTTGTTTTATAGCATCTTCTGCTAAAACTGAACAATGTATTTTAACTGGAGGAAGAGCCAACTCCTCAACAATTTCCATATTGTCAATTTTTAAAGCATCAGTCAATGATTTTCCTTTTAACCACTCTGTTGCTAAAGATGAAGATGCGATTGCTGAACCACATCCAAAAGTTTTAAATTTAGCGTCAGTAATAATATCATTCTCAACCATTATCTGCAAACGCATAACATCACCACATTCTGGTGCGCCAACTAAACCTGTACCAACTCTTGAGTCGTTTTTATCCAACGTTCCAATATTTCTTGGATTTGTGTAGTGGTCAATAACTTTATCTGAATATGCCATATACAATAAATATAAAAACCCCCAACATTAGTTAGGGGTTGAAATGTTATTTAGAACTTTTACTTCTTTGTAGTGAACATTCAGTCCAATTTCCCAAGGGTCATTCTTCATTTCGTAATTACCATCCAATACGCTACCGTTAAAGAATTCGGTATTACCGTTGTATGCCCAACTATAACCTTCGTGGATATGTCCTGATAAGTGAAGGATAGGTTTAACCTCTTGTAGTTTGCGTTCCAAGTCTTCACAACCAGCAAAGAATTGTTGTTGTGGGATGTAATCACACTTATACATCACGGGACCGTGAGTAATAACCACATGAGTTCCCAAAGGTATTTGTTCCCACACTTGTTTGATGTCGTGACCTCTTTGTTTGTTGAATACCCAAAAATCACCACCAAACCAAGGAGTTGCAGGAGAACCCCAAAACTTAACATCTTCAATTTCACAACCACTGTTTTCCAAGTAGAACACATTGTCAGGCAAATTATCCAAAAGGTTATTTAACCAAGATGGTTTTGAAGGGTAATAATTTTCACCCATAAGGTGTTTCTCCAACTTATTTTCATTCAAAGGGTGGTGTTCATCAAAGCAAATATCGTGATTACCAGCGATGAAGATTTTATATTTGTGAGGTTGATTAACCAACCAATCAATAAAGTCTTCAACCTGATGTTTTTCACCACGGTTACTGATGTCTCCACTATGAATCAACACATCCCCAAAAGGAACATTAACCTTCCTGTGGAATCCGTGTGTGTCTGATATGTGTACAATGTTCATCATGATGCAAAGATAGTTAATTTATTTGATATTGTTTATTATTTTTTTTCCTTTTTTTGAAACAATACTGTGAGCATCATGGTTAAAAAAAGCCCCAAAGTATGACAAAGGTAAACAATCATATATTAACTTTAGTAGTCTCCCCATGGTGTATCATCAATTTCTTCTGACAATGTTTCAATTTTGTTTTCAACGTATGAACGTATTTTTTTCATACTTTCCAATAATTCGTTTCTTAATTTATGGAACTCCTCATCTTCAATTTCTTCAAATGAACTGTAGTGTTCAAAACAATAATCCATACCTTCATCACCCATTCTATATTGAACAGCTTTGAAATTCTCAAGGTTATCTTCAATTTCTTTAATATTCGGTTTCATATCATTTAATTATCTCAAAGTAAAATTTAATTTGTTTTGGTGTTTCAGTCAATAACCCATAATCACGAGCCAATCTAAAATTTGGTGTATCACGTTTTAATCTCATTAGTGATGTCTCAATTACATTTCTAAATTGTTCCAAGTTATAAGTTGATTTCCATTTATTACAACGAGAACAAGACGGGTTAAGATTTTGAAGGTCATGTGAACCCTTTTTTATTTTAGCCCGTTCTGCCTCATTCTCAGTTAATGTATGCCAGTGAGGTTCAATGTGGTCAACCTGCATTTGTTTTATTGTAATTTCAACACCACAATAAGCACAATGACCATCACATTTGTCATACACCAACTGTCTATCAATTTTCATTTACACAGTGTGTTCAATTCGAATCCTCAAACAATTTTGTGGTAATCTGTTGATGTGTCTGTAGTTATTAATATAACCCATGATGTTGGCACTTCCAATAGCATTTGCTGAGTGAGTCATAACAGTAATCACAGGTTTACCATCCATCCATTGTTCTACCAACCATTTAGCACAGTCGTAACCAGTTTTTTCAGTGATGTTGTCGTAATCCAATTTGTAATTGTGGTATACGTTATTGTGCCACTCTTTCATCGCACTATCACCCAAATCATGGTCCAAAGAAACCATTTGAATGTTCTCTAACCCAATCTCATTTACCTTCTCCACAAACTCATCGTAGGAACGAACAATAACCCAAGGTTGGTTATCCTCACCTACACCCTGAGTGGGTGTTCTTACATCATCCAAATAGATATACTGTTTCATATTACAAAGTTAATTATTTTTTTCTACATTAGTGTAATAATAGTTTAAGAATTCATAAACTAATTCTTCTAAAATTTCTAATTTGTTATCTGAGTGTTCTCTTTCAATTACAAAAAGTTCACCATCAATTTCAATACTGAAATATTTTCCCGATAAAATAACAAATGGGAACCCATCATTACATGGAGTCAATTCAATTTTATCAACCACTTCCATCGCGCCATCCCAACAAAAAAATGGTGTACAATACACATCTTGGAAATATGAGACAATGTCACCATTATCTTCCATGCGAACAATGTCTTCAATTGAATACTCTAAATGAGGTAATTCCCATTTTGATTGAATAAACACATCTTCATTCAATTTTTCATTGTGATTACATTTTACTGTTTGGGAAAATTTGTATCCCATAAAATGATAGAGTTGATTTAGTTTGTCCATAGTTTTTCAAATGTAATAAAAAAAATTGGTAAAAAAAAGACCCAATTTCTTGGGTCTTGTGGAAAAGGTATTAATATATATAAAGACACCCGAAGGTGGAGATATATAAATATATCCAAGTTAATAATATATTACGTATTACTGTAAAAAATTACGCATTTTTAATAGTTGTTAATTTTTCTCTCATTGAAGTTTTAAATTCATTTTTAAGGGTTTTTTTAAGAAGGTCTTTTTTACCTAAACTCTTAAAATAATCTTTGTGTTTGTTTTTAAAATTATCAAATAATCTTTCGGTACTCATAACATGGCTAATTGTTTCGCAAGAATTCAAAACCTTCATTACCCAATTAAAATCATCATTTACTGTGTTCATATAACAAAGATAAAAAAAAGGTGTTGAATTAACAACACCTTTCTTAAAAATAATTTTATTTGATGATTACGCCAATAAGTGATAATATTCTTTGAAGTGTTTAATTCTGTCAGGTAAACCTATGGTTCCACCATTAACTCTTTTTGTTACTGCCGTTACTGTAGCATCGTCAGCTCCTTTATCAGAAATTGCGTTTAATCCGTTTTTACTGAAGAACCAACCTGCTGAAGCCAATGCGTATTTGGTAGCAACCAAATCAGGGTTTGCTACAGTATCTTCACCAATTGATTTTGCAAAAGATGTATAGTTTTCTTTACCCGTCAATTGGATGTAACCTCTACCTCTAAATTTATAACCTTCTTTAGTTTCTTCACCACCATTACCCATTCTACCACCATAAACTTTTGATGCGATTTTTTCAGGGTTTCTTGCGTAAGACTCAGCGATGTTACCAGGGAAATATTTAGGGAAAATCTTTTTAAGACCATCCGCAGAGTAATTCAAGTTTTCTTGAGTTGCTTTGAACCCACCCGACTCGTGACCACATTGTGCCAAGAAATGAGCTAACCTTAATGGTGTGTTGATTTGGAATTTCTCCATTACTGTTGGAATTTGTACAATAACCGCTTCAGGAATATGTCCTTTTAATTTCTCTAAATTGATTGGACCACCTTTAGGAATAACAACATCTTCTTTGATTACTGCAGGTAATGCACCTAATCCAAGTTTTTCTAATGATGCCGGTCCGATGATTCCATCAGCCGTCAATCCATTTTTTGTTTGCCATTCTTTAATTGCTTTTTCAGTTCCAGGACCAAAGTTACCATCGGCAACTAATCCTAATTTTGCTTGAAGAGCTTTTACCTCTTCGCCTTTTGAGCCATTTTTTAATATCATAGTATCTTAGTTTTACTATAAATACCACCTTATATAGATAGGTTAAAACCCATAGTAAAATTTTTGATATCGTTTTGTGCTCCTGTAATTATAAATGATTCAAATGATGTTGAGTAGTTTACCTTAATACTAAATTTTTTATTTAGGTCAAATAAAAATGTTGTTTTTGTATTTGTAATATAATCTTTCTTATCCAAAAGGTTTGGTTGATAAAAACCCTCAAATGAGTATGATATTTTGTACTTTTCATTTTTTCCAAACAGTTGGATTCTTGGTGAAACTCTTAAACCTTTTCTATTTGTTAAATCACTATAATCATTATTAAAGTATAATGTTCCTAATGAAAATGTACTTTCCAATAATTTTCGTTTAAAAATAGTTTTACCATATCCAATACCTGCTTCAACACGTTGATTTACTTTCTTAGAGTATAGAGATGAAATTTGACCAAAAGAAAATATTGAATAATTCTCATCAATAACTCTTGGTTGAACTCTCAATACAAAATCATTAATTAATTGGATATTATTATTTGTCATCATTTGATATGATGTGGATAATCCCGTTTCAAATTTTTTCCAACCTACGGAACTAAAAGAATTCAAAAGTATGTTGTCTTGTTTATTAGTATTGGCTTGGCTAATACTTCCTGTTAAATCAAATGTAAATTTTGTTTTAATAGTATCTTGAGAAAATAGTGTGTTTGTTAAAATAAAAAAAGGAATTAAAAGTTTTTTCATAGTCATAAATATATCAATAAGTTACTTGTCCTGAATACCCCGGTGCTATTAAATAGTAATTTAATGTTCCACCACTTGTAAGGATTGATGTTGTAACAGATGACACACCAGGATATGTTATTCTAACATTTGTAGATGCTGATTTAATAGAGTTGTACTCACTTAAAGTAAATAACCTTGAATTAGGTGCAGTTCTCCAAGTTGTAAATATTAAATTCTTTCTACCCCACAAATAATATTTGTCGGAGACTGTTATTTTACTATCATCATTTAAATCATAAGTGTGAAATGTTAATCCTGTCTTACTTGTTTTGTTTAATACCACATCACCAATTGCCCTTGCATCTGTTGACGTAAATGTTTGTATTGGTGTTGGACAGTCAATCTGAATATACCATTGAGTAGACGATGTTGTTGGTCTAGAAAATGAATAATAACCTGATGATGTAGTATTGGAAGTCGCATCTAATGTCCAAGCAGAAGTTGTTGTTGTAGTTCCACCTACTTCATCAGATTGATAAGAATAACCACTTTGTGAAGGTCTTTTCCAAAGAACATATAATCCATCACCCCCACCATATTCTTGCATCCTTGCAATGAAACTATATGCAGTACCTGCTGTTAAATTAACAGAACCGTATTTGTATGTTCCCGTTCCTTTTCCACCATACCACTCAATTATACTACCTGAATTTACTAACCATAAATCACCACCATCGTCTGAAGTTAATCCAAACGTATATGTCCCCGTTTCTTTGGGAGTAAAAGTAAAAGTAACCTCAGCTGAGTAGTATTCACCATTATTAGGTATTGAAGCCCCTTGTCCTGTTAATGTGTTATAGGCTCCAAAATTTAATGAATAGGCACCTGAAATTGTTCCACTCCAATGTAATATTGTGTTACTATATCCTGTATTAAAACATCTATCCATTTCCGACCTTGTAGAAGGATATTGTTGGTATTGGTTTGTACTACCATTACTGTTGTGTGTTCTAAAAATTCTAACAGAAGTGTTTTGGTTTGCTGTGGTTGTTGTAGTTCTTTTATATAATTTAATTGGGACGTTCACCGCACCCGTAGCATTGGCGTTATAGATATAACCAGAATAAGTAAACTGACCATAAAGGTTCAATCCTATAAAGAATAAAAACAATATGGTCAGAATCTTTTTCATATTTTAGAAATACCGTCTTGTAAAGATTTTTTAACTGCAGATGCAAAAACACTTTTTTCAAATGGTAAGTTTTCATCTTTTAGTTCTGCAAATGTGGCCTTCACTGATAGTTTAGCAGAACCTTCACCAACATAAACTTTATCATTCATAATGATTTCAGTTTTTACAATTGTGTTTTTCTTTTTAATCATAAATGGTCCGATGTTGATACCAACCGTTGGAGCTTCAATTGAAGTGATATTAACCACCACAGGTTTTCCATCAAGACAAATTGTGAACTTCTCGCCCAACAATTCTTCAGTCATTTGTTTTATACCGAAAGTGAACCTCTTAGATGAAAGGTCAGGGTTTTCAGTTTTGTTGTTAATTTCCTTGACTGTGTAACAGTCCTGTGCGTTTAGGTTGATTATACCCATGAGTATAATACCAAATAGTATAATTGTTTTTTTCATAGCATTATTTTACCACCCGTTAAGATTTGGTAGTTTAAGAATTTATCCGAGTATTGATAGGTTCCTGAGAAACTCACATTAAACTTAAAGTTTTTTGAAATTGAATAATCCCAAGAACTAAATGGAACCAATAAGACTCCTGAACTCCACCATCTACCTTCATAAAACTTTGTAAACGGTGAATACACGGCTAACATCAATATATTCGCATTAACTTTCTTACCAACCTTAAACATATAAAAACCACCACCAACAGCTGATAAATTTGTGAACACTTCATCACTCAAACTACCCACAGTAAAGTTAGCACCACCCATAAGTGACAATCTACCATATCTGTGAGATTCAAGTGCTGTTGTGGTATTAAATAAATTTCTTTCAAAATCAATCATAGATGAGTTGGCAAATATTGCTGTATTTGTCTTCTTTTTATTTGTCAATGCGGTGTAAAATGTAAGATTTGAATTATTAATTGTTGTTGTAAAATTTAATAGAGCTCCTTTTGCTCTTGAATTGTCCGTATTTGACTTTGTCATGGACATAGTAGCCCTAAATTGGTTAGAATTGTCCTCAGCACTCCTAATAGCAACAATATCACCAGTTCCTATAATAGAACCTGTTTTTGCGGTAGTCTTTGAACTTGGTTTTCCACCACCTGAACTACTTGATTCCGCAGCATTTGCTACAGAATTGGTTGTTCCACCATTTCCACCCGATTTATTGTCTGTTGGAGTGGTTGTAGGGTCATTTTTGGGTTCTGCAGTACCATTTCCGCCAGAACCACCTGAATTCCCCGTATTTGACCCTGAATTCCCCGTATTTCCACCATTTTGACCCGTATTTGACCCTGTATTACCACCTGAATTCCCCGTATTTAACCCCGAATTCCCCGTATTTCCGTTATTTTGGGGTGTTTGAGGGTTAGTTGGTGGGTTTGTACCCGTATTTCCGTTATTTTGGGGTGTTTGGGGGTTATTTCCCGTTTGTGGCTCATTTTTGGGTGTTTGTGGCTCATTTTGGGGTGAATTTGAGCCAGAATTTGGGTTATTTTGACCGATATTTCCTGTACTTGTACCCGATTGGGTGTTATTACCCCCATTTTCGGTGGTATTTGTACCCGATTGGGTGTTATTTTTGTCATTTTTACCGTTTTTTCCCGAACCTTTCCCCGAACTTTCACCTGATGATGAATTATCTACACTATTACTTAATCCACCTGAAGTTATATTTCCAACACTACTAGCAACCGTCATTGTAGATACTGCGGTTACAGAACTTAATGTTGAGATGATATTCTGTGTTATTATTGTATTTTGTGATACTTGTGTCTTTGTTTTGATTTCATCACAAGGTGCAGATGCGTATTTGGTTGATAAATCACCTACCCATCCTGCAAAATTACCATTATCAAAGTCATCTTTTGTGAATGTATTAACATAACCCAAATAATTTACGGTTACTGATGAATTGGCGTTAGGTATATTAATTACCTTAAGTTTTTTTGAACAAGGGTCCACATACGAATATGTGAACCCCTGACCAAAACTGATAGAGGATACCAACAATAATAATATTGAGAATATCCACTTCATTAATCTACTGATGTTACGTTAGATAAAGATTGACCATCTTCTTCGTCAACCTTTTGGATTAACATTTTGTCTCTGTCTTCAGAGTTGAACCAATAGTCAACAACTTTGTTCAAGTTACCAACAAACGCACCCAACAAGATTAATAATAATTCTTTCCAATCTTCACCAATTGTTATATTGAAGAATACCGCTGAGTTAATTCCAGCGATGATGAAAAAGAATAAGAATAAAATTGCTAAGGTGATATTCCATCTGTTATTTTGCATTTGTTGCAACATGAAATAGAATCTGTTCTTGTCTTCTACTTTTACATAATCAGGTTTACCTAAACCCAATGTGTTTTTAATTTTTTCTTTAATTGCCATTTTAATTTTTGAATACTTCTTTTTTTATCAACTTCTCTACCACTCTCACGGTAGAAGTTTCCAATGCTTTTTTGGTTGATACACCCACAGTAGACTTGTTAAACTTTGGTCCTTCAATATCACCAAGAGTTGATGATGTTTTTGTTGTAACCGCCTTACCTTGTCCACTACCTGTGATAACCTCACCAGATTCCGCATCAACAAATCTAACTTGTAAACCAAGTTGTGTGATTTGTTTGATTGTAACACCTGATGTTTCAACCACCTCATCCTCACCTACAGAAAAGTCATAAACTTCAATGTAGACGAAATACTTTGCTAACTTAATCTTACCTTTACCATCAACTTTGTTTTCAGTAAAACCTTTGTTAGACGCTTTGAATTGGTTCACCATTCTCTCTTTTATTTCCAACTTGTCTTCAGTGAAAACAAATCTTCCAGTCTGTTCCAAATATTCTAATACAATATTTGTAACACCCAAACCAACTCTTGCATCTTTTAATTCAGGATACATCTCATACACCTCATCGTTAATACCAATCTTTAAGATTTGAATTGGAATCTGAATTGTGTCTGTGTATGGAGGTAATGAATCCAAAGATTTTTTCTTTTCAAAGCCTGCGGTATATTCCTCAGTTTTAACTGAACCTATTTGTGCGTTACACTCTTTAGGTGTTCCACAACTAAATAAAAATAAAGTTAAACCTATTAGTATATTACCAAGGCGCATCTTCAGTTTCGCTTTTCTTTGCCGGTTTAGATTCTGCAGGTGCCGCTTGTTTTTCTACAACAGTTCTTTCTTTGATAACTGTGTTAGTTCCACCACCGCCAGCAGTGTTCTTTGACGAATTGTCAACACTTAAATTGATTACAGGTGCCGCCGCTGGGGCTTGTTCTGTTTTAGGTTTTTCTTCGTCATCACCACCACCGAATAATGTTGATGTGAACCATGCTCCACCAGCCGTAACTGCGGTAGCGATTGCTCCGATAATGGTTTTTTTCAAACTAGACCAAGTACCGTCATTTGTTTCTTCTGTTTCTTCACTCATTTTGTTTTGTATTTTATTTTGGTTTATTTTATTTTTCGGCTATTGGGGGTCAGTGACCCCCGTGTATTAATTAGTTTTAACTGTTGTGTATTAGTTAGTTTTAACTGCTCTTTTTACTTCTATCTCTTCTTCTTTTTTCAAAACTGCCAAGTACATTCCATCAGATAAGTCTGACATATCAACTGTGTAAGTGTATTTTCCTGAAGGAGTCATATCACCCATTACACTTTTAACTTCTCTTCCTGTTGCATCAATAATACTTAAAGTTGTATTACCTTGTTGTTTTATGTTGAAAGAAATTGTTAAATTTGATGTAAATGGATTTGGATAAAGTTCCATATCATTACCAACGTAAACGTGTCCACCCATTCTGAATACCTGAACAATACCATCAGTAGGTGTAATGTTTAAATCAATTGCGTCTTTGTTACCAGCAAATTTTCTTGTAACATATAATGGACTTACTCCCCATTGACTTTGAGGTTTCTTTGCAGAAAATTGAAGTGTGTAAATTAACTCACCATCATTGAATAAGTTGACGTTATTAGTTGGGTCATACCCACCCCATTCAACTCTGTTCTCTGATGTGTTTATGTATGATAACCATAAAGAAGATTTCAATTCGTTTTTAACGCTTTTGAATTCCAACAATGAAGTATCGTATTTAATCATCAATTGTAATGCTCCAACGTTAATACCACCTGTCTTTAATCTAACAGGAATATTAACCAAGTTTCCATCATCAACTTTTAACATAGGTAAATTAACTTCTATTGTTTCAAGTATGTTGTCGTAAGCTGTAGTAACATCAATGATGCGTTTATTAGCGTTGTTAGGATTAACAATTTCAATTGGTGTCATACGAGCTCTATTGTAACCAGTTCCGTTAACGTCACCCATACCTAACACATAATAAGTTACAGAGTCAGGTTGACCTGCGATGATTTGGAATGTGAAGTTTGTTACACCAGGAACTGTGGATTGTTTACTTGAACTTGAACCGTTAACTGAACTATATTGACTTTCAGTGAAGAACAAGATGTCTTTTCTACTATTAGCCCAAGAAGTGAATCTTCCTGAAACTCTTGCGTAAATTCCATAAACGTCTGATACAGTGATTTTATCATCGTTGTTTACGTCAGTAGAATAGAAATCAAACCCGGATGGTGTTAAAGTTCCTAACACAAATTTGTTAGCTCTTTGTGCATCTGCGGTTGAAACAATCGCCCCAACACCCATCGTATCACCTTTAACCGCGATTCTAACATCCCAAGCAGTTGTATCAATTTCCACATTAGTAAAATTGAATCTACCTTGAGTATTAGTAACCGATGTTTGAACATAAGACCAAGTTGAAGATGTTTTTAATTTCTTCTCTAAAGATACACTTAGGTTTTTAGATGCAGTTCCTGTTACGTTAACAAATTTACCTTTAAACGACATAACTTGTGGTTTAAATTTACCACCAAAGTTTTTAAGTGTTAAAGTGTAGTCAAGACCTGATTGAGTTGTTGCTGTTTCAGGAAAAGACGCTGTACCAGTAAACTTCATGTCGGTCACACTCAAATATGTTGTTGAAAGTGCTGTTGTGTGTTTTAATGTAACTTGGAATAATCTACCATCAGGAATAGTAAAAGAATTATTAGTTCCTGTGTAAACCATTGTAATTGTTACATAACCACCAGCCGCATTGTCAACATATTGTAAGTCTTGTGAAAATGATGTGTTCATAGATGTTACGGTATCAACTTTGGCAAAAGCCGTATTGTCGTAAAACACTCTATATTGAACTGCAGTAATGTTTGTTGATGTGTTGTTATAAAAACACAGTCCTATGTTTGTTTTTCCAGACCTATAGGTACCTGTTTGATAGGTTGAGTCCAACATAATGTGAGCACCCGTGGTACTTGGAGTTGGACATGTTTGCGCAAAACCTATCACTGAAGCGCAAATTGTGATTAATGACGTAAGAAGTCTTTTCATATTGTAATATCTTGGTATATATAAATATGGTTAAGCGTCTTCTAGTATTACTTTTTATTCTATCATCAACAAATTTGTTTGGACAAATAAAGATTGCCCCCGTTGAGTTTTTATGGGTAAAACGAGTGGACTCCGCTTTAACTATTATTAAAACCTATGATAAAAGTGCTTACGATACACTTACAAAGTATTGTACCAACATTGGTTTTTGGAATGGGAAATATTCTTCTATTGATGGAATTAATGAAATCTTAATAACAAAAAATGATGTGTTATCAGGTTCGTTAAATAATATAGCCGCGGTGATTGTCCATGAATCAAAACATTTACAATACGTTAACAATAATATTTTGATACCATTAAGTGTTGAAGAGATTGAATGTTTTACATATGAAAAAAACTTTTTACTAAAAATACCAAATGTTGAATTATGGTTGATTAACAATACTGAAAAAGAAATAAAAAGGTTTCAGGGTAATTGAGTATTTATATATATGTTTGATTTATTAACAGAAGTAAAAAAAATGAAAACAATGATGGGTCTTATTAAAGAAGACCAAGATTTGGAATCCATTAACAAACACGCACAAAATATTCTAAACATTCTAAAGTTTAGCGGTTTATATTCAGCAACAATTAAAAAACTTATTGATAAGATTATTAAATTTGGTGAGACCAACATTATTGATTTTGATTTGATTGAAAAAAACCTTAAAAACGTAATGTTGAAAAAGGGTAATCGTAAGAAAAATGTTGAAGACTATTTTTTAAGAATTTTTACATCATTAGAGTTTAGAGAAAAAGGAATTTATGGTATAGAACCTGAAACTGAAGATTTTGGTATTGGAATGGAAGATGTTTCAATAGTACCTAAAAAAATCTTTAACAAAGAATTATATGGATTACAAGTTGAATTAATTAAATTACAAGAGTGGTTGGCCGAAACAGGTAAAACCGTTCTTATTGTTTTTGAAGGTAGAGATAGTGCTGGTAAAGGGTCATCAATTAAAAAGTTTACAGAAAATATAAATCCAAAAGGATTCAAAGTTATCCAACTTGGAATTCCAACACCTGATGATAGAGCTGATTGGTGGGGTAGATATAGAAAACAAATTGAACCAGGTAAAATCAATTTATTTGATAGAAGTTGGTACAACAGAGGTTTAGTTGAACCTGTTGCTGGTTATGGTACTCCTGAAGAATATGAGGACTTTATGGAAAACGTTGAGAACTTTGAAAACTCATTAGTGGAAAATGGTGATTTCCTTTTTAAACTTTGGTTCTCAATTGATAAAGAAACCATGGCAAAAAGATTTAAACAAAGATTAAGTTCACCATTGAAGAAATGGAAATATTCACCTAATGACGAAAAGATGTTAGATTTGTGGGACAGATTTACTGAATTTAAAGAAAAACTATTTGATAAAACATCAACAGTAAACCACCCTTGGGTTATTTTGGATTCATCAGATAAAAGAGTGTCAGGGTTAAACTCTATCAGGTATATTTTACAAAACATACCATATCAAGGAAAAAATGAAGAATTCTTAAGTAAAGAATATCCTGAAGCATTAACAGTATTGAGACCAGAATGATGAAGGATTTTATTCGTTATATATTAAAAGAAAATTTACCAAAAAAAGGTATTCTAATAAAAGAAGGTGTTGAAATCTCAGAAGGATTAAAATATCACAAAGAATATGATTTGCCTTTAGTTGAAAATGTTTTTCTACCATTTTCAGATGAGTTTTTTTCATTAATAAATGAAACACGTGGTCTTTGGAAAAATGGTTTAGTTCAACTTTGTGAAGATGATGAGTGGTTATTAAAAACTGACATTGGAAAAACAGCAATGTTTGAAGGTGATGAAGTTTGGTTAGATATTCCATTTTTAGATGAGTCAGAACTTGATGAAATTGGATTACATTCATCAGGTGTTGAATCATTCTTAGAAAAAATAAAAGAAAACCCTGAGTATATTGATAAATTAGGTTTTAATTCATTATCAGATATTAAAAAATATATTCATAATAATGGTATTGCTGATTGGGAAGAATTAAGAAGTGAATTAAAAGATTTGATGAATGAATCCAAATATAACGGAAAAAATGTTAAATTAAATTCCCCATTTAAAACTTCAGGTAAATTAAAGAAATTTGCTGTATATGTAAAAGAACCAAGTGGTGATATTAAAATGGTTAAATTTGGTGACCCAAATAACAAGCCCGAAACAAAGAAAAATTTTAGAGTACGTCACAAATGTGATACAAAAAATGACAAAACCAAAGCGGCATATTGGGCATGTAATATATCAAAGTATAGAAAAAAGTTGGGAATTAAATCTTAATTACTCGGTAATTTAATATTAATATAATATTCTCAAGGATTTCATTTTCTATTTATAGTTGTATGGAATTACAAAATATATTAACGGTAGTTATACCGTGTAAAAATGAAAAAGAGAATATCCGAAACGTTTTAAATTCTCTTAACAAACAAAAAAATTCTAAAGGTTTATTGGTAATTGTTGCTGACATCAGTGACGATATGGTAACAATTCATCATATAAATTCTGAAAGAAATAAAAACATTCAAATTTTAACAATTGACGGTGGATATCCAGCTTATGGTAGACATCAAGGTGCTTTAATGTCTGAAACACCATATACTTTGTTTTTGGATTCAGACATGGAAATTAAAGATACAGATTTTTTAGAAAAAATATTAAATGAAATCATTACTAAAAAAGGTTCATTACTTACTTGTAAAGTTAGAACCACAGATAACAAATATAACAACTTTTTTAAGTTTTTTGATTTAATACAAAAATTTCACAGAATAACAGGACCATTTGCATTGGGTGGAATTATGTTGTTTAATACTGAAAGTTATTTTAAACTTGGTGGATTTAATCCAAATGATAAATTTGCTGAAGATTATAACTTAAGTAAAAAAGTTAACTCAAAAGATTTTATTTTATCAAAAAATATAATACACACATCATCAAGAAGATTAAAATCTAAAGGTGTTTGGTACATGGCTAAATTAATGTTCCTTTCGTTTCTTAATAGAAATAACCAACGTTTTTTTGAAAAAACACATTCGTATTGGTCATGAGTTATAAAACAGTGATAATTTCAGATTTACATTTGGGTTCAAAGGCTTCAAGGTCAAAAGATATTATTAATTTTTTGGAAACAATTGAGTGTGATAATTTATTTCTTAATGGTGATATTATTGATGGGTGGGCGATGAAACGTGGTTCAAAATGGAAAGATTCACACACCAAAGTTATTAGAAAACTACTTAAGATGGCTGAAAAAGGAACTAATATGGTTTGGGTTAAAGGAAACCACGATGATTTTTTAGATAACTACATGGGATTAACATTAGGTAATATTACAATAAAAAAAGATTTGATATATAAAGGTATTGATAAGAGATTATATTATATTTTTCATGGAGATGTTTTAGACGTGTTTTCATCAAAATTCAAACTAATTGCAAAAATAGGTTCTATTGGATATGACTTTGCATTGTGGTTAAATAGAATTTATAACAAATATAGAGAACTCAGAAAACTACCATATTATTCAATATCCAATGATATTAAACAAGGTGTTAAAGCGGCCGTTAATTTTGTTGGTGATTTTGAAAAAAATGCAGTACTTTTGTCCAAACAAAAAAATTGTGATGTGGCTGTTTGTGGACACATTCACAAAGTTGAGTTAAGTGAAAAATATATGAATTCAGGTGATTGGTGTGAAAGTTGCACAGCGTTAGTTGAAGATTATGATGGTAAATGGACCATCATTAATTTTCATTTAACAATATAAAGTTTGAAATCACTACTTAGTGGTTTTTCATTCTTAAAAAAGTATTTTGTTGTTTTACCATTAACTGTAATATATTTGTAAAACCCTGAAGGTACTGTTGCACCTGTAGGTAACTTAATTGATTTTTTATCAAACACTAAAACAATTTTAACTTTTACAGTTGAAGTCTTTGATAATTCCCTTTCATGTACTTCTAACAATCTCCAAGTTCCACGATTTAAGTATTGGTCTTGTAAACAACAATTTAGAAATGTGAATGTTGAAAATAACATTTCTTTAGTACAATTAAAGTCGGCTGCCGGAGCCAAATGACCTTTATCGTAAATGTTATTTTCATAATCTTTATTGTCAGATGTTTTAATTGAATCTACAGTAAAGAAATCCATACCAGTTCTTGGTGTACTTCCATTTGGACATTTAACAACATACTCAACCCATAAAGGTTCTTCCAATACTTCAGAATACATTCCTTTAAAGATTTGGTTTTGAAAAAAAACTGAATCTTTTAATTTAGTTTGTGAAAACAAAAAAGTTGGTAGTAAACATAGTACGAATAATAATTTTTTCATACTAATAAATACTACCAACTAAATACTATTTATCCACCACCATATTCAACATATTCACTCCAATCAGGTTGGTCATTAACGGGTTCATCAATTGTTACTGTGACTTCATTTCTAACACGTCTGTTAATCATTGGTCTATCCTCAAGAGGTATTGGTTCTAATTCATCTTCTTTCATATGTAAATCATGAGATTGTGCCCAATACTCACCACCAAGTTCTTTATTGGTTTTAGTTTCTGAAGATGTATAGATATTTTTAATCAACTGATAAACATCAAAATCAATTTCAGCCGATAAAGAATCTATTCTTTCATCAACGGAGTTCCAAAATGAAATGTCATAAAATTTGTTACCATCTCTAAACATATGAAACGCTAATTTATATCCAGTATCTTTATTTATACAATAAACTAAAACACCCTCTTCAGTATATCTAAAAAATTGATATGGGTTATGTTTTGCTGCGGTACACCATTTAGTATGTGCTCCATATTTTAATGATGCTTCGTAGGTTAACGGTCTAATAACCAACCATTTTTCAGTATCTAAATCAACATATGTTTGTTTAGAAAACTCCTTTCCTATGTTTTTTATGTTAATCAAATTGATGACACTTTCAATTTCAGTCAAAGTCTTTATTTGATTAATATCTACACCAGTAATTTGATGTTTTTCATACATTTCAATAAAGTCTACTAAAGAATCTAATTCATTGTTGGGAATATGTTGTAACCCACTCCAAAAACTAAAAACAAATGATGGGTCTGAAATATTAAAAGTACCTTTTAAGTGTGGTACAATATCTTCAATTCTACGAATATACTCTATAGTGTCTTCTTTCCAATCACCAACTTTATTTTTGAATGATGAATCAACAATGTTTGTTAACATAGGTAAAAATTTATTAGTATTTGATGGGTCAATCATTTCTAACACATCAATAAGTGATAGGTTCATCCAAGGTGGTACGGTTTCTTTAAACTTTTTTAATTTTGTCATGATTAAATTATTCGATACAAAGATAGTAAATAAAAAAAAC
>Ga0209088_10000502_pt1 | contig 27555 bp, 25 predicted proteins | sample S_140625_EF_Meta_FD_187324 | JGI IMG/M metagenome (GOLD analysis project Ga0209088, IMG submission 187324) | Freshwater microbial communities from Lake Simoncouche, Canada to study carbon cycling - S_140625_EF_MetaG (SPAdes) (version 2) | ecosystem: Environmental > Aquatic > Freshwater > Lake ... | reverse complement strand
CAGCCTCCTGAAGGGAGCGCAGAAGCTGGTTGGCCAGATAAAGGGGCAGGAGGGCGTTCAGCAATTGGTCGGGAGTCTGCTCAAAGACGAAGTCGGACTGCAGGGCGGCCTGACTGTTCTGGGAGGCGTCCACTTCGACGCCAAGGCGACCGTCCTTGGTGACGAGACGGAAGATTTCGTCATCGGCGGCGGCGATTCCTTGGGCATCCAAGGGCAGAAGGGTCTGCACCACGGGCTTGGAACTCACCAGGTTGATGAACTTGGTGTAGATGATCTCCACCCGATCGGTGCTGCCGGAGATAAACTCCGCTAACACTTCATTGGAAATCTGGTTGGCTTCGGCCGCCGTCGGTACCTGCTCAAGGCCGGTGAAGGTGGCCCGCACGGGGTAATTGCGGTTTTGGAAATAGGTGATCGCCTTGCGGCCCATCAGCACCATGTCCACGGTGTAGCCCTGACCCTTCAGCTCGGCGAACCGTTGTTCACTCCGTTTGATCACATTGGCGTTGTAGCCACCGCATAGGCCCCTGTCGCCGGTGACGACGAGCAGGGTGATGGTGCCCAGGGGGCGGGCGGCGAGCAGCGGAGCATCGGCCGTTTCAAAGGCCATGCGAGTCTGCAGGTTCTGGAGAATCCGAGCCAGCCGATCCGCGAACGGACGGCTGCGAAGCACTTGCTCCTGGGCCCGGCGCACCTTGGCAGCTGCCACGAGGCGCATGGCCTCGGTGATTTTGCGGGTGTTTTTGACCGAACTGATTCGGTCGCGGATTTCCTTGAGGTTTGCCATGACTCCGATTCCTCAGGCGGCCGCCAGCATGGAGGCGCTCACTTCCTTGATCGCCTCCTTGAGCATGGCCTCGGCCTCGTCACCGAGTTGCTTCTCTGTTTGCACCTTGGTGATGAACTCGGGCTTGTTGGTTTTGAGGTAATCACGCAGTTCGCGGGCGAACTCAGTGACCTTCTCTACAGGGACTTCATCGATCAGACCCTTGACGCCCGCATACACGATCGCCACCTGCTCGGCCAGGTTGAGGGGGCTGAACTGGGGCTGCTTGAGCAGCTCCCGCAGCCGTTTGCCCCGACCCAGCTGGGCTTGGGTGGCGGCATCGAGGTCGGAGGCGAACTGGGAGAAAGCGGCCAGTTCGTCGAACTGGGCCAGCTCAAGCTTCAAGGTGCCGGCAATCTTCTTGATGGCCTTAGTTTGAGCAGCCCCACCCACCCGGCTCACAGAGATGCCCACGTTGATGGCGGGGCGGAGGCCGGAGTTGAACAGGTCTGAGCTGAGGAACACCTGACCGTCCGTGATCGAGATCACGTTGGTGGGGATGTAGGCCGAAACGTCACCAGCTTGGGTTTCGATGATCGGCAGCGCCGTCATCGAGCCCTTACCCATGGCATCGGAGAGCTTGGCGGCCCGCTCCAGCAGGCGGCTGTGGCAGTAGAAAACGTCGCCAGGATAGGCCTCGCGCCCGGGGGGACGACGCAGTAGCAGCGACATCTGGCGGTAAGCCTGAGCTTGCTTGGTCAGGTCGTCATAGACCACCAAAGTGGCCTTGCCCTTGTACATGAACGATTCGGCGATGGCCGCGCCGGTGTAGGGAGCCAGGTACTGCATCGCCGCTGCTTCAGAGGCGCTGGCGGCCACCACCACGGTGTAATCCAGGGCGCCCTTTTCCCGCAGGACTTCAACCACGTTGGCCACCGAGGCGGCCTTCTGGCCCACGGCCACATAAACGCACACCACATCCTCACCTTTCTGATTGATGATGGTGTCGATGGCGATCGCCGTCTTGCCAGTCTGGCGGTCGCCAATGATCAGTTCACGCTGTCCACGGCCGATGGGAATCATCGCGTCAATGGCGGTAATCCCTGTTTGCATCGGTTCATGGACCGACTTCCGTTGGATGATGCCAGGCGCCATCGATTCGATCAGGCGCGTTTCGGTTGTTGGGATGTCCCCCTTGCCATCGATGGGTTGGCCCAGGGAGTTCACCACCCGACCGAGCATGGCGTCGCCCACGGGCACGGCGGCAATCTTGCCGGTGGCCTTCACCGTGCTGCCTTCCTGGATGCCACGGCCTTCGCCCATCAGCACCGCGCCCACGTTGTCGTCTTCGAGGTTGAGGGCGATGCCTTCGGTGCCGTCTTCGAACTGCACCAGTTCACCGGCCATCACTTGTTCGAGGCCGTAGACGCGGGCGATGCCGTCTCCGATCTGCAGCACGGTGCCGACGTTGCTGACAGCAACCGACTTGTCGTAGTCAGCAATCTGCTGCTTGAGGATGGCGCTGATTTCGTCGGGACGGATGGAAACCATGGGTGGGAGTCCCCGAAGGGGAGGCGATGGAGGAGGGGGTAGCGGGAGGGGGGGAGTTGGGGATCCGGTGGAGTGTCAGCTCACCCGGGCCAGCGCCAGTCCAAGGCGACGGACTTGACCGGAGAGGCTGGCGTCGATCACCCGGGAACCGACGTTGACCACGAAGCCGCCGATCAAGGCTGGATCCACCGCGAGGTTGATCTCTACCTTGTCGGTGCCGGCCACGATCTTCACCTTGTCGGTCAACTTCGCCTGTTGGTCTGCGGTGAGCGGTGCCGCCGAGGTGACGGTGGCTAAGGCGATGTTGTTTTGTTCCCGGTAAAGCTCAAGTACCCGTTCAAGAACGGCGTCGAGAACGCCGATCCGCTGGCGATCGGCCAAAAGACGGAGGAGGTTGAGGAAGGCTGGGGAGACCTGCTTTCCGAACAGGGCCACCAGAGCAGCTTTTTTTGCGTCCACCTCAAGCACTGGAGAGCCCATGGCATCCCGGAGCTCGGCACTGCCACGCCACAGGCTGAGAACGTCACGGGCTTGGCCTATCACCGCTTCGGTGTCCCCCGTGGCACAACAGACCTGAAGGAAGGCTTCGGCGTAGGGGGTCGTGATGGAATTCAGTAGCGGCATCAGACGGACCCCAGCGTTTGAATGGATTGATCGATCAACCGCTCTTGGGCAGCGGCATCCAGTTTATTGCTGAGACTGCTGAGGGCTTTTTCGATCGCCAGGCGAGCCGCTTCCCTTCGGAGTTGATTACTCACCCTGACGGCCTCGGCATCCAGATCGGAGACCGATTCCTGTTTGAGTCGGGCCATCTCCGCCACGGTCCGCTGTTCGCTCTCGGCCCGGAGAGCTTCGGAGCGGGCTTTGCCGTCCTTCCGGATCGATTCAGCGCGAACCTGAGCGTCGGCGAGATCCTTCTGAATCGATGCAAGAGCTTCACTGGCCTGGGCCAGACGCTCCTCGGCGTCCTTGAGGTCAGCAAGGATGGCGTTGCGGCGACGCTCAAGAATTCCTCCGAGAAATCCCCGCAGGAACCAAACCAGACCGGCGATGACGATCGCCAGGTTAATGATGTTGGTCTCGAATGGATTGAGGTTGAGGCCGAAACCTCCATGGGAGGCCATGAGGATGGGGAGAGACATGCTCATCAGGCTGCGAGGAGACGGTCGACGATCAGATTGGCCAATTGATCGGCATCACCCTTGAGTTGGCCGAGGGCGGCGGCGCGCTGACTGTCGATCTGGCTGCGGGCCTGCTCCCGACTGGCGATCGCTTCGGCCTGGGCCACGGCCATGGCTTCGCGATAGAGGCGGTCCGCATCCTGTTCGGCCTCCTGAATCAGTTTCTGGGTCTGCAGGCGGGCCTCTTTGAGCTGATCCTTGAGATCGGCTTCGAGGCGCTCAACCTGGGCCAGCTGCTGCTTGGCTTCGGCGCGACTGGTATTGATGTAGCCCTCCCTCTCTTCCACGGCTTTACCGACAGGACGGAAGAACAGAGCGTTGAGGATGAAGGTGAGGATCACCACCTGCAGCGCCATCAGCGGCAGGGTGGCATCGAGGTCAAACAGACCTCCCTCCGGTGCGGCTGCCTCGGCAAGCAGAAGCCAGCTGGTCATGGTGCGGGGGAGCGGGCGGGTGTGCGGGGAGTGCCTGGAACCCAGGGAAAAGCAGGAGAGTTCCGCGTCGTGCGCCGAGCTCTCCACGCCTCATCCGAAGGACTTCAACCGGCGAAGGGGTTGGCGAACAGCAGCACCAGGGCGACCACCAGGCCGTAGATGGTGAGGGCCTCCATGAAGGCCAGTGAGAGCAGCAGGGTGCCGCGGATCTTGCCTTCGGCTTCAGGCTGACGGGCAATACCTTCAACAGCGCCGCCGGCAGCGGTGCCCTGGCCGATGCCAGGACCGATGGCGCCGAGGCCGACAGCGAGACCAGCAGCCACAACAGACGCGGCGGAAGTAATCGAATCCATGGTGGGAAGGAGATGTGGGGCGCCGGGGAAGCGCGGAAAGGAGCTTTTGGTGAACCCTGCGCCGGGGACATCTCGAGGAGAGGAATCGCTTGAGATGGGCCCGGGCCAAGCCGGACCTGCGCGCAAAGAGTTTGCCAGACCGTAGGGCCCAGCGGTAAAGAATCAGTGGTGCTCTTCGTGGACGGCCTCGCCGATGTAATAGGCGGCGAGGGTGGCGAAGATCAGGGCTTGAATGGCGCTGGTAAACAACCCCAGGAACATGGCGGGGAGGGGGACCACCAGAGGTACCAGAAATGCGAGTACTGCCACAACCAATTCGTCGGCCAAAATGTTGCCGAAAAGTCGAAAGGAGAGTGAAAGTGGCTTGGTGAAATCTTCCACGATCTTGAACGGAAGCATGATCGGGGTGGGTTCCACGTAATACTCGAAATAGCGGAAGCCCTTACGGCTTAGGCCGGCGTAGAAATAGGCCAGTGATACCAGTAGGGCTAAGGCAATCGTGGTGTTGATATCGGCCGTAGGGGCACCGAGTTCACCGCTGGGAAGATGGATCAACTTCCAGGGAATCAGGGCACCACCCCAATTGCTCACAAAGATGAACAAAAATAGGGTGCCGATGAAGGGCAACCAATCTCGGTAGGCCTTTTCGCCAATCTGTTCCCGCGCTAGGTCGCGGATGTAATCCCAAAGAAACTCGAGAAGATTCTGAACACCGCTTGGATCTCGGTCCATCTTGCGAGTGCCGATGACAACAACGGCGAGCAGGATGCCGATTACCACCCAGGAGCTCAGGAACACCTGGCCGTGGATCTTGAGGTTGCCCAGCTGCCAGTAGAGGTGTTGACCCACCTCCAGTTCGGCAAGGGGAAGGGGAAATGGCAACGAAATCATCTGGTGGAAAGCCCTGGATGAAGGTCCTGGCGGAGCGGGGCCTGCTGCCGTGGTGGCAGCTGTCCCCGGGAGTCATTGGTCCAGAAGTGCCTGGACGATGAGCGCGGGTTTGTAGAGAAGGAACCCAATCAAGACAGGAAGGATCTCCAACTGGGGGATCCGGGCCGCTGCCATCACCAAGGCGATCGGCACGAGTAACTGCACCTTGCCGACTGATTTGTTGTCTGGACCGATCCGTGAAACGGAGCGTGCCAGCAATCTCAGATACAGCAGACCCCCGAGGGATCCCAGTAAGAGGCTGAGGGCAGTGGGCCAATCAAACCAGATGGCAGTGATCGGCACCGCGAGGATACCGGCCACGGCCGTGGCAATGATCAGGCGTCTCTGAAGCCGCAGATAGTCCGCCATGCCGTTGTCCACTGCGCAAGGGCCACCCTGGGGTGGTTCGGCGGTGGCATCAGGCAGGGCTGGGGTTGAGCTTGCCTGGGAAGATTCATCAGAAGCGAGCATCCCGACGGGAGTCGCATCCGGTGAGGGGGTCCGAGCAGCCTGCAACCGATGGGGTTCCGTCTGGGCGGGCAGACGTTATCACGCCGAGGTTTTCGTTCCCTGCAATGGCAGCAGCAGATGTTGCTTGATGAGGTGGCGTGCCCGCTCCAGCCGCTCTCCGGGGGGCATGTCCAGGGCCAACTCCCCCAGGGCCGTGCCGGCGGGGGCAGCCTCGAAGGCCTGGAGCAGGGCCAGCTCCTCGGCGCTGATGTCGAGCGGTTGTAAATCCGGGCCAAGGAGGCTGCTGGAGGGCCATCCCCATAGGCAGCGGTTCCGTTCTCCACCGGTGGCCAGCAGCCGCTGGTCGTTCTGCCAATCGGGTGGCTGGGGAGCGGAGGGACTAAGGAAGAACTCGAAGTGGCTGATCTCAGGATCCAGCTCCTCCACCAAGGTCAATTGCTGGTGCTGAGGCAGGGCCCGGGCCCGCTCCAGCAGTTCGCCCTTCAGCAGGCGTGAAAGATCCCAAACCTCGGGATTAGAGAAACCAGCAAAGTGAAGTTCTGCCTCTTCCACGAACGCAAACAGTCGGGCCAGGGTGTAACTACTCTCCTGGGGATGGAGATACATGTCCGCAAAGTTGGAATCTGCGGCCGTATCCAGCGCCCAGCGTTCCTGATGGTGCCGGCGTAATCGGTTGGAGGCCGGGAGCTCTTCAAAGAGCTGGCGGCCTAGGCGGAGTCCTTCGGCGCCGCTCCCCACGTCCAGCAGTTGGAGCGCCCGCTGACTTCGATGAATTTCCCAGCGGCCCGCGTCCGCGTAGAGAAACAGATGCAGCAGGCCCTCAGGCGCCAGTAAGCGGGCGAGGGCCCGCAGGCCAGCCTCGGGTTGGGCCAGGTGGTGCAACACGCCCACCGAATTGATGTAGTCGAAGGGGCCTTCCTCGGGCAGATCGAGCAGGCTGCGCTGTTCGATGCGCAAGCTGGTCACCTGGGCGGCGGCCCCTGAGCGTTGTGTTCGTTGCTGGGCAACGGCCAGGGCCCCGGCGCTGATGTCCACCGCGAGGATTGTGGCTCCTGGATTGAGATGGCAGAGGTAATCCGTGCTGACTCCGGTGCCGCAACCGGCATCCAGAATCCGCCATGGCCGGGGGGGCGCCGACAGCGTGCCATGCACGGCTGTCCAGGCACTGTCGACGCACCAGCGCCAGTTGTACCCAGGAGGCGGTCCGTCTTGGAGGGGATCACCGGGATAGGGGAAACGGTCGTAAAAAGCGCTTACGACTGGGGTGGCGGCATCCGTAGCGCTGAACTGGACAGGATTCACGGCGGGAGCGTTGGGGCCAGATCGGCTGGCGATGGTCCACATTCCACGTCTTGGCGGTCGGTCAGAGGCTTCCTTGGCGCCGGGCTGCAAACATTTGTTCATGCCGCCCCGGCAGGCCGGAGGGCCAGCCGTAACGTGACCTCGCCCGGCTCGCTCTCGTTCATGACCGTGACCGCCAGCAGCGGCAGCACCAGGGTCACCCCCCAGCTCTACGACACCCTGCCGCTCTCCAGCGTCCGTCAGGCGGAGCAGCAGGATCGCTTTCCTGATGGTGGCGAACTGGATGCCCTGATCACGTTTTTCCAGAGCGGCCAGGTCCGCGTGGAAGCGGCGCGACGCATTTCGGCCAATGCCGACGCCATCGTCGCCAAGGCTGCCAACCGCATTTTCTCCGGAGGCACACCCCTTTCCTATCTGGATGCGCCTCTCACGCCAACGGCTGCTGGGGATGCCGGTCCGGTAGCGGCCGATCAGGCGGCGTTCCAGCGCTCCGTCAAGACCTTTGCCGGTGGCGCCGCCAGCCGGGGAAATCTGTTCACCCGGCTGCTCGAGGGAGCATCCGGTGACGCCGATGTCCGCGTCGTGCTGCCAACGGGGTTTGCCCCCATCAGCGTCGGGCGCTATGGCACCGACCGGATGAAGAAGTCGATTCGGGATCTGGCCTGGTTCCTTCGCTATGTCGGCTACGCGATCGTGGCCGGCGATCCCAGCATCCTGGCGGTGAACACTCGAGGCCTGCGGGATGTTTTGGAGAAGGCCTGTTCCCTGGCCGCCACGAATGTGGCCCTACAGGAAATGCGCGCCGCCGCCGCCGGTCTGTTCCGGGGTGAAGCCGAAGCTCGCCAACTTGTGATCGATTGCTTCAACGTCTTGCTCAAGGAGCTGGCTGTTCCGACCCCTTCGGCACGCCAGCGGCTTGGCAGTCCTGTTAACCAGGGACTTCAGCTGCCTGCGATCTATGCGCTCTCTGCCCAAGGCGCGCCCCGTTATGTGATGAAGACCGCGCTTTCCGGCGCTCAGAAGGCGGAGGTTGTGCGCGCTGCCTATCGGCAGGTCTTTGAACGGGATATCAACAAAGGTTATTCCCTGGTGGTTTGCCCAGTGGAGGCAACCCAGCTCCGTCAAGGGCAACTCTCGATGCGGGAGTTTGTACGAGCTTTGGGTCGCAGTACGGAATACCGTCGTCAATTTTATGGCCGCTTTTCGAATAGTCGTGTCGTCGAGCTTGCCTTCCGCCATTTCCTTGGGCGTGGCGTAAGCTCCATCGAGGAATTTCGCTATTATTTTGCGATTGTCTCCGAGCAGGGCCTCAACGGACTGGTTGATTGCCTGGTTAATTCGATGGAGTACGCCCGGGTTTTTGGCGAAGAGACTGTTCCCTATTTGCGTGATCTTGGCGAAGAAGCCCAGGAAAGTGCCGGCTGGGGTTCCAATCGCAAGTTATTCCGCTTTAGTGCGCCGTTTGAAGGGGCACCTCAGTACATCACTCTGTACGCCTCCTATCGCCAGGCCTTCCTGGATCAGCACCCCTACGGGGGTGGCAACGATCCCTTGGCCCTCACCTACGGTGCGATCTTCCCTTCCGGAACGGCATCGGTGGCCACCCGTCCGGCGCCTTTTTCTTACGACAGCCGGCGCATTCTGATCGGCAATGGCATAGCTCAGCCGGGTCAGATGGACAGTCTTCAATTCAGAAAAGCCAGGCCCAGGCGGGTGGGTCCCAAGGTTCTTCGTCTTCAGCAAATTGCTACGGGCGGAAACAGTGTGCCCCGTCGCGGTGGTCAGCCCAGTATCCGCAACACCGAATCCAGCACCCAAGCGGTCATCCAGGCGGTCTACGTTCAGGTGCTCGGCAGTTCTGGATATGCGGGCGAACGCAACAAAGTTGAGGAGATTAAACTCGAGAACGGAGACATTTCCCTTCGCGAGTTCGTTCGTCAGGTGGCCCGATCTAACGCATTCCGTCGTCGCTATTGGAGTGGACTCTACATCACCAAGGCCATTGAGGTGATGCACCGTCGCATCCTGGGACGCCCAACGTTTGGACGCTGGGAGATTGATTCTTATTTCGATACCGCAGCTCGTCAGGGTTTCTATGGTGTTATCGATAAGCTGATCGATAGCCGTGAATATTGTGACAGTTTCGGAGAGGACACCGTTCCTTACGAGCGATTCATTACTCCTACAGACCGGAACGCTCGTCAAGTCCCGGGACTGCGGCGGCCTCTTGATCTGGCCGGTGTGGTGGACCTCAGCCTCCAGCCACGCCCTGATGTGTCCCAGTCCCAGCAGATCCGCACTGTGGCCGACACGGTGCCCAGGAATTTGCCCGCTCGGCGTCCGCCCATCGTGGGCAGTTGGAGCGCCACCCTGACGGGTGGGCAAAAGCTCCAGCCCAGCCAACCCGCCGCAGGCCCAGACAGCATTCGCCAGGCTCCAGTCCCAACGCGTCGTTGGAGTCAATCCCGGTGGCAGCCCGGTGGGACCGGAGCCCCTGCTTGGCGCAGTGGCGTGGCGAGTACCACCATCATCCCTTTGCCCGCCGCCGGTGTCGGCACTGCCCTTGGTGACTGGCGCCCGTCGATCTCCTCGGGGGTTGCCACTGCCGATGCTCAACAGCCAGGAGCCGCGATGGCTAGGGCCCTTCGCCCCGCCGCTCCCCAGGGCTTTGCCCGCCGCCAGAGTTTGGGACGACCTGTTCAATTGCTGGCGTTTCCGAGTGAAGGCCAGGTCAAAGAGGCCATCGATGCCACCTATCGTCAGCTTTTGAACCGGGTTCCGCTGGTAGCGGAACGGTTGACCGATGCTGAGTCCCAATTTCGGGATGGCCAGCTCTCCGTCGCCGAGTTCGTTGCTCAGGTTTCTATCAGTCCGTTGTTTCTCCGTCGTTTGGAACGCATGGCCCCCTTACGGGCGGCCTCAGCGGCCTACCTCGCCTTGCTCGGCCGTGCAGGTCAGCCTGCCGAGGTCAGTCGTTTCCTGGCAACTCGGGTTAGGTCGGGCATGCAGGCGGCGATCCAACACCTGCTTGATGGCGCGGAATATGCTGCGGCCTTCGGTCAGGACACAGTGCCCTATCTGCGTGGCATGACCACCTCAGACGGAATCCCCTTGCCCACGGTCAACCGAACTGCTGCCCTCTACAGCGGCAACGCCGGGCTCACCCCTCCCGTGCGCGGCGCGATCTGACCTCTGGAGTCCTTGGGCTCTCCGGGGCCTGGCTCCCCAGGGCACGCGAGAGCCCTGAAATCATTTATGGATGAGCTCGCGTTCGCCATGGCACCATCCCTGCCCCCCACTTGTTCGGGGGGTTTTTTCATGCATTAACTGGCCAAAAGGACATTAATTGCAACAGAAGTTTGACCACAGGGGCGCCGTTGTCAGTCGATAGCTTTGCTGCTGAATGATTAACAATTGCTGCAGAGTGAGGCTGTTAAAAACTGCCGCGAGAGCCCTTGCGCGCCAATGAGTTTCCTGGAATCGCCTGCCATGAAGAACTGTTACCGAGGGGCGGGGCGACGTGGGGTCTTGCCACAGAATGATGCGGCGGTCGGCTCTGTCGACCTCTCCCTTACCCACCGGATACCGGTCTCCTTCAACGGCGACCGCTTGTTTCGAGGCAGAACTGCATGAGCATCGTCTCCAACTCGATCATCAACGCGGACGCCGAAGCCCGCTACCTCAGCCCTGGCGAACTCGACCAGATCAAGTCCTTCGTTGCCGGCGGTCAGCGCCGTCTGCGCGTGGCTCAGGTCTTGGCCGAAAGCCGGGAGCGATTGGTCAAGCAGGCCGGCGGCGCCCTTTTTCAGAAGCGTCCTGACCTGATCTCCCCCGGCGGCAACGCCTACGGCGAGGAGATGACCGCCACCTGCCTGCGCGACATCGACTACTACCTGCGTCTGGTGACCTACGGCGTGGTGGCCGGCGACGTGACTCCGATCGAAGAAATCGGCATCATTGGCGCCCGTGAGATGTATCGCGCTCTCGGCACCCCCTTGGAAGCCATGGCTGAAGCCGTGCGCGAGCTCAAGGCCGCGGCTACTGGTCTGCTGACTGGAGCTGACGCGGAAGAGGCTGGCTTCTACTTCGACTACGTCGTTGGCGCCCTCTCCTGAGGCTTCTTCTCCCACCGTCCATCGCTCCCAATCTCAGGATCCATGCAAGACGCGATCACTAACGTCATCAATCAATCCGACGTCCAGGGCTTGTACCTGGACGGGTCCTCCATCGGTCGTCTCGAGCAGTACTTCGCCAGCGGTGAACTGCGGGTGCGAGCTGCCGCCACCATCAGTGCGAACGCTTCGGCCATCATCAAGGAAGCCGTTGCCAAGTCTCTGCTGTATTCGGACATCACCCGTCCGGGCGGCAACATGTACACCTGCCGTCGCTATGCAGCCTGCATCCGCGACCTGGACTACTACCTCCGTTACGCCACGTACGCCATGCTGGCGGGTGACACTTCGATCCTCGACGAGCGGGTGCTGAATGGCCTCAAGGAGACCTACAACTCTCTCGGAGTTCCCATTGGTGCCACCGTGCAATCCATTCAAGCCATGAAGGAGGCTACGGCTGCCCTTGTCGGTCCAGATGCTGGACGTGAAATGGGGGTGTACCTGGACTACATCAGCTCTGGCCTGGGTAACTGATCCGGTCTTTGCCAGCCCCATCGAGGATCTCCCATGCGTCTGTTCAAAATCACAGCCTGCATTCCCTGCCCTGAAAAGGCCCGCACTCAACGGGAGCTGCAGAACACCTACTTCACCAAGTGGGTTCCGTTCCACAGCTGGTTTGCTGAACAGCAGCGAATCATGAAGCAGGGTGGAAAGATCCTGAAAGTGGAATTGGCCACGGGCCGTCGTCAGCAAAACGTCGGTAACTGACTTCCCCTTCAGGTTCAGATCCTTCATCCGAGTCCTTGTCCCGGCCAATGGCCGGGCTTTTTTTTGTCTTTCAGGTACTCGACAAACCCCTTCCCGTCAGGCCTGAATAGGGCCGTATCGCCCTGCTGGCGCGCCCCTTGTCCCGATCCGCTTCCGGTTTCGACCCCAGTCTGCCGCCCCCTAAGGTCTCCGGCCCCTCAGCCGCTGCCGGTTTTCTGCCCATCCCCTGGGCGCTCTGGCCTGCCGAAGCCCGTCTGTTGGTTGGCCTGGTGGCCCTCTGGAGCCTGCTTGGCTTGTTGGTCATGACCTCCGCCTCCTGGTGGGTGGCCGAGCGGGAAATGCAAGATGCTGCCTACTACCTCAAGCGTCAAGGCATCTGGCTGATCGCCAGTTGGGGACTGTTCTGGCTGGCGATTTGCACCAGCCTGCGGCGCTGGTTGCGTACGGCTGCTCCGGCCTTGTTGGTGGGGGCTCTGATGGTGGCCGCCACCCTGGTAGTCGGCAGCACCGTCAACGGCGCCAGCCGCTGGCTGGTGCTTGGTCCCATCCAGATTCAGCCCACCGAGTTGGTCAAGCCCTTTGTGGTTCTGCAGGGGGCTGCCATTTTTTCCCACTGGCGCCGCATCGCCAACGATCAAAAGCTGCTGTGGATCGGCATCTTTGCTGTCCTGATCCTGTTGATCCTCAAGCAACCCAACCTCAGCACGGCGGCGCTGACCGGACTGTTGCTTTGGCTGATGGCGCTCGCCGCTGGCCTTCCCCTCACTCTCTTGCTCGGGGCGGGCGGAGCCGGTGGCCTGCTTGGTGTGGCGAGCATCATGATCAACACCTACCAGCGGATTCGCGTCACCTCATTTCTTGATCCCTGGCAGGATGCCCAGGGCGATGGTTATCAGCTCGTTCAGAGTCTGCTGGCCATTGGTTCGGGGGGCTTCCTGGGCGAAGGTCTGGGCCTCTCCACTCAGAAGCTCCAGTACCTACCGATCCAGAGCACCGACTTCATTTTTGCCGTTTTCGCTGAGGAATTCGGTTTCGTCGGGTCGCTGCTGTTGCTGCTTTTCCTGGGGATCTTCGGCTACGTGGGACTCAGGGTGGCGTTCAGTTGCCGCAGTAATCAGCATCGCCTTGTGGCCATTGGCGCCACCACCTTGCTGGTGGGCCAGTCGATTCTCAATATTGCCGTGGCCAGTGGTTCCATGCCCACGACAGGCCTGCCGCTACCCATGATCAGCTACGGCGGCAATTCGCTCCTGGCCAGTTTGCTGGCGGCTGGGCTTCTGGTGCGTTGTTCGCTCGAAACCACGGGCCTTGAACGGCCCCGGCCCCGCCGGCGGAGGTCAGGCCCCGCCCCGATAGGCTGACGGTCCCCTGGGCCCACCATCCTGTCCATGCCCAGCCTTGCGGCGTCGCTGTCCACCTGGGTCCGAAGCAGTGATCAACTGTTGCAGGGCTCGCTTGCGCATCCCGGTCCCCTGACCCTGGCCATTGTGTTTGCCGGTGGCGTGCTTACCAGCCTTGGCCCCTGCTCCCTGTCGCTGCTCCCAGTCACCCTGGCCTATCTGGCTGGTTTCGGTGGCACAGATTCAGCCCAGACCAGCAGCGGTTCCGTGGCGCTGCCTTGGCAGCGCAGCTTGAGCTTTACGGCCGGGATCATCGCGGCGCTCGTGCTGCTGGGGCTCGTGAGTGGTCTGATGGGGCGTCTCTACGGACGCATTCCCGACCAGATTCCTCTGGTGGTGGCGGTGGTGGCGGTGCTGATGGGGCTCAATCTGCTCGGGGTGCTGCGGTTCTCCCTCCCGGCTGGCCCGGATCCCGAACGCTGGCGGCGGCTGGTGCCCACCCCGTTGGCTCCTTTGGTCGCCGGCCTGGCCTTTGGATTGGCCGCCACTCCCTGCACCACTCCGATCTTGGCCGTCTTGCTCGCTTGGATGGCCCAAACTGGTCGACCGTTGGTGGCCATGCTCCTGCTCACCTGCTTTGGGGCCGGTCAGGTGCTGCCCCTGTTGCTGGCGGGCACGGCGGCAGCCAGCCTGCCCGGGTTGTTGCGGCTCCGGCAACTTGGTCGCTGGGTTCCTCCCATCAGTGGTGTGGTGTTGGTGCTGAGCGGCAGTCTCACCCTGCTGGCTCGGCTGACATGACCGCCACCACTCCTGCGCCTACCCGCTGGCTGCTTCGGCTTGTGGGCTGGATTGCTGATCTGCGGCTAGCGATTGGGCTGCTGGTTCTGATCGCCGTGGCCAGTGGCGTCGGCACCGCCATTCCCCAACAGGAATCCTCGGACTTTTATCACCAGCGTTACGACTCCCAACCTTGGCTTGGCGTTGTGGACGGCTCCGGGCTTCTGCGCCTGCAGCTCGATCACGTGTATTCGAGCACCTGGTTCCTCGCCTTGCTGGCCTGGTTGGGCCTTGCCTTGTTGTTGTGCAGCTGGCGGCGTCAGTGGCCCGCCCTGAGGGCCTCCCTACGCTGGATTGATTACCGCAGTCCCCGCCAGCTGAGCAAGCTGAGCGTGGCCGAAACCGTGGACAGCGGCGATCCCCACGCCCAGCTCGATCGGCTCGACCAGCAGCTGTGCGCCCGGGGCTGGGCTGTGCAGCGTCAGGACGGCCGCTTGGCCGCTCGACGGGGTGTTCTAGGGCGGGTGGGGCCGCTGCTGGTGCATGCCGGGATGGTGGTGCTGATGCTCGGGGCTGCCTGGGGTGCGCTGGCGGGTCAGCGGCTCGAGCGTTTTCTGGCTCCGGGCCATGAGTTGGAGCTGCTGAATAGCCGTGGCCAGACCCAGCTCACCGTGGCCCTCGATCAATTCGCGATCCAACGGGATCCAGCCGGCCGGCCGGAGCAGTTCACCTCCCAGTTGCGCCTGCTTCCGCCAGCCCCTGCCCTAGGGGAGCCGCCCCCGCCTGCGGTTGCCAAGTCGATCAGCGTCAACCATCCTTTGCGCTATCACGGCATCACCCTCTACCAGGCCGACTGGAGCCTGGCCGCCGTCAATCTCCAGCTGGGTCGCAGTCCGGTGCTGCAGCTGCCGTTGCAGCCCTTCCCCCAGCTGGGCGAGCAGGTGTGGGGGTTGGTGTTGCCGACCCGGCCTGACGGCAGCGAGCCGGTGCTGCTCAGCCTCAGCAGTGAGCAGGGGCCCGTGGAGGTCTTTGGCCCTGATGCCAGCAGCCTCGGGCGCCTCGTGCCCGGGGGATCCCCCCTGGAGGTGCGTGGTCTGCCGATCCGGGTGGAAAGTGTGCTTCCTGCTAGTGGAATCCTGCTCAAGCGGGATCCCGGGGTGCCGTTGGTGTACACGGGATTTGCGATTGCCCTTGTGGGCGGTGGGCTCAGCCTGCTAGCCACCAGGCAGTTGTGGGCCATTGCCGACGTTGGTCAAGGGCAGCTCCATGTGGCGGGGCTCTGCAATCGCAACCTCACGGCCTTTGCTCAGGATCTCCCCAAGCTGCTGGCCACGATCAGCAGGGCTGACGACGGCCGTGGCTGACACGCACCACGGTGTGGACGTTGCCGCGGGGGTTGAAGTCGGCTTCCAGTTGCATCCAGACCGGAGCGCAGGCCGCCACGAGGTCATCCAGGATGCGATTAGCGACCTCTTCATGGGAAATGGTGCGATCGCGATAGCTGTTCACATACAGCTTCAGGGCCTTCAGTTCCAGGACTCGTGGACCCGGCTGATAGAGCAAGCGCATCACGGCGAAATCTGGATATCCCGAAAAGGGGCACTTGCAGGTGAATTCCGGTAATTCGATCGCCACCTCATAGGCCCGACCCTGACGTGGGTTTTCGAAGCAGATCAGTTCCGCCTCCTGGATGGCCCGTTCGCCGTAGTGGGGGGTGGCCGTGCCGGCCGGGGTGGAGTCCGGCGGACGGGACGGGGCGACGCTGGTCATGACAGGCGGCAGGGTTGCTCGGCGGCAGAGGGGCTGGCGTTTGTGCCGACCCCCCTGTCGGACAGGATTCAATGACCGTACAGGACGTGGCCAGTGCCTTGCAGGCGCGCGCGGCAGGCCAGCGCAGCGGCGCCTCCGTAACAATAGTTACGACGGCTTCTGCAGGGCTCGGGCCTAATGGCAACAGCCCCCCAAACGGTGGGGATGTCTGAAAGACTGGCCCCAGGAGACTGAGTTCCGTCTTCCCTCCCGACACAGGTCCACCCATGAAGAAAATCGAGGCCATCATCCGTCCATTCAAGCTTGAGGATGTCAAGATCTCGCTTGTGAATGCCGGCATCGTTGGGATGACGGTCAGCGAGGTACGAGGCTTCGGGCGTCAAAAGGGGCAGGTGGAGCGCTATCGAGGCTCGGAATTCACCGTTGAATTCCTTCAGAAACTCAAATTGGAAATTGTTGTTGATGACGATCGCGTCGACACGGTGGTTTCGGCCATCCAGGATGCGGCCCGAACCGGCGAGATCGGCGACGGTAAGATTTTTATCAGCACCATTGATTCCGTGATCCGGATCCGCACCGGTGACCGTGACAGCAGCGCCATCTGAGCAACATTGAGCTCAGGGCGGAGCTGTGTTCAGTTCCAGGTCTTCTCAGGTCCGGGCCAGGGTGCGCTGCACCTCGGCCTTGACCTGGGGCCCATCCACCGCCGCAGCTTCCGCGTTCAGCCACAGCAAATACTCGTGATTGCCCGCCGGTCCGGTGAGGGGGGAACCGACCAATCCTGCAGGTTGCCAGCCCTGATCAGCCGCAGCTGCCACCACCGTGGTGATCGCGTCGACGTGGGCATGGGGGTCCCGAACGACCCCTCCTTTCCCCACCCGTTCTCGGCCCACTTCAAACTGGGGCTTGACCAGCAGCACCGCTTCCGGTGCCCCTGTCGGGGACGGGCGGAGCAAGGCCCTCAGGGCGGGCAGGACCCGGGTGAGGGAGATGAAGGACACATCGGCCACGGCCAGATCCGGCCAAGGGTCCTCCGGTCCGTAGAGGGTGTCCGGTTGCAGATGGCGCAAGTTAGTGCGTTCCCGCAGCACCAGCCTCGGGTCGGTGCGCAGGCTCCAGGCCGTCTGGCCATAGCCCACGTCAATGCCGTACACCCGCTGGGCACCATGTTGCAGCAGGCAGTCGGTGAAGCCGCCGGTGGAGATCCCCCCATCCAGACAGACACGACCCTCCACCCGGATCGGTAGGGCCTCCAGGGCGGCCACCAGCTTCTCTCCCCCTCGGGACACGAACCGGGGTGGCCGCTCCACCTCTAGGGGAATGTCGGCCGGAAGCTCGGTGCCGGGCTTGTCGAGGACCTGACCATGGCTTCGGACCCTTCCGGAGCGGATCAGCTGCTGGGCTTGTTGGCGGCTGGCGGCCAGGCCCCGGGCCACCAGCTGCAGATCGAGGCGCTGCCGGCTGGCCATGCCGATGGTTGCGGAGGTGGAGGAGATTCGGTCATGGAACCACAGCCGGAAACGGAACAAAAACCGAGTGCCGGCGACCAAGTCCGCCGCTGGCCTGAGGATGGGCGTCCACTTCGGTTTTCTTGATGGACCGCCGCCCTTCCCCATTGTTTGACCAGGGCGCGGTCGCGACTGTCGCTAGCGTCGCGACTGTGTTTGAACTGCTCCGGCCCGGTTCGTTCGTGAGGCTGCGCAATCAGCCGTCCGATCTGCCCCCCTTTCTTCTAATCCATTGTCAGGGCGGACGCTGCTGGGTGCGTCAGCAGGCCTGGGGACAGTGGGTGCACTGGGAGGTGGCCCACCGCCAGCTCACCGCCGCGGCCTGACGCCCGCGTTGACCGATAGGTTGGATCTGCCGTTGCCACGCGCTGGCCCTTGATCGAGCGTTACACCCTGCCCGCCATGGGCCAGATCTGGAGCGAACAGGCCAAGTTTCAGAGCTGGCTTGATGTTGAACTTGCCGCCACCGAAGCTCAGTGCATCCTGGGTCGGGTCCCCCCCGAAGCCCTGGCCACCATCAAGGCCAAGGCGGCCTTTGAGGTGTCCCGCATTCTGGAGATTGAGGCGGAGGTGCGCCACGACGTGATTGCCTTCCTCACCAACGTCAATGAGCACGTGGGTGACGCCGGCCGGTACATCCATGTGGGCATGACCAGCTCCGATGTGCTCGACACCGGGCTGGCCCTGCAGCTCAAGGCCTCGGTGGTTCTTCTTCGCCAGGAGCTCGACCACCTGGCGGATGCTCTGCGCACCCTGGCGCGGGCCCATAAGGACACGGTGATGATCGGTCGCTCCCATGCCATCCATGGGGAGCCGATCACATTCGGGTTCAAGGTGGCCGGCTGGTTGGCGGAGGTGGTGCGCAATCAGGAGCGCCTGGCCCGACTGGAGCGGGATGTGAGCGTGGGGCAGGTCTCCGGGGCCATGGGCACCTACGCCAACACCGATCCCGAGGTGGAGGCCATCACCTGCCGGATCCTGGGCCTGGTGCCCGATCCGGCCAGCACCCAGGTGATCGCCCGCGATCGCCACGCCGATTACGTCCAGACCCTGGCTTTGGTGGGCGCAGCCCTGGAGCGGTTCTCCACCGAACTCCGCAACCTGCAACGCACCGATGTTCTTGAGGTGGAAGAAAATTTCGCCAAGGGGCAGAAGGGCAGTTCAGCCATGCCCCACAAGCGCAACCCAATCCGCTGCGAGCGGATCAGCGGTCTGGCCCGGGTGCTGCGCAGCTACACCGTGGCGGCCCTGGAGAACTGTGCGCTTTGGCATGAGCGCGACATCAGCCACAGCTCCGTGGAGCGGATGATGCTGCCCGATTGCTCCGCCACCCTGCACTTCATGCTTCGGGAAATGACCGAGGTGGTGAACGGGCTAGGAGTTTATCCGGCCAACATGGTGCGCAATCTAAATGTGTATGGGGGTGTGGTGTTCAGCCAGCGGGTGCTGTTGGCCCTCGTGGAGGGTGGCCTTGCCCGGGAGGAGGCCTATCGCATCGTGCAGCGCCATGCCCATGCCGCCTGGAACACCGAAGGGGGGGACTTCCGGGCCAACCTGGAGGGGGATCCTGAGGTGATGGCCCGCCTCAACCCTGATCAGCTGGAGGCCTGCTTCGCCACTGAGCTGCACCAGGCCAATCTGGGGGTGATCTGGGACCGGCTGGGGATCTGAGCGACGCCGAAACTTTGGTAGCGCCTACTACCGGGGAGGGGCTGCGCAGGGTCGGAGCATATAGTGAATCATTAGGGGTTTTCCCATGGCAATAGTTTTTAACTTTTCCGAGCAGAATGATCTCGCCAATGGCGCCGCCCTGGGTGCTGAGCTGATCAGTGGCTCGCTCGATCTCTCCGGCATCACGTATGTAGGTGGAGAGTCGATAGGCTTCATCCTTGCGGGTTCAATTAATGCAAATCTTGATCGGTTTTTCTATGAAGCTGACCTTGATTGGTATGCCTTGCCCCTGGGCTTGTTCCTGGTTCCACCTGGATCTCTTCTGGAGGACTTTGCTGTTACATTCAGTGCTAGCAGCGCTGTTTCGGGCCAATTGCCCCGGCTGAATCTTTATCAAAGACCTGTGGGAAGCCCCACGGGTGTGTTGTTTGTTGCGGCGCTCGATTCGCTGATTTCCACGATCCCGCTCGGATCGTCTGGGCCGAATTCACGTTTGGGCTATCGCCTGAGTCAGTTTGGAGCCCCTCGCTCAGGAGTGCTGATGTCGGTGGGTGGCTCTGGGCTGAGCCAGTTTGGTACCAGCGCCCTCCTGCCAGCTACGGGCGCCTACACCATTACGGCCAACGTGTATCGGGTCACGCCGGAGCGGCGGATCACTGTGCAAACCACGGCCAACGGTCGTGAGAGCGGGCCATCGTCCACCACCTTCACCCTCACCCGCAGCGGTGATCTGCTGGCCAGCCTTGCGGTGCCCTATCGGCTCACCGGTAGCGCCACCCCAGGCGTGGATTATGGCGGGGCCGCCAGCGGCATCCTCACCTTTGCTGTTGGCAGTGCTTCAGCGGTGTTGACCCTGCCCACCATCGACGATGCCCTGATCGAAGGGGACGAATCGGTCCAGCTCAACCTCACGGCCCCCTCCAATTACGTCTTCGCCTTGCCCAGCGGGATGCTAGCCGGGACTCCCGGGGTGGCCATCGCAACCCTTTTCGACAATGAGCCGTATCCCTTGGTCTTGAAGGCCACCATTGCTGGCGCTGAAACCGGGGCGGTGGCTTCGGTGTTCACGCTGACCCGGCCTGCCCAAGCCTCTTCTCTGGTGCTGACTGTCCCCTACAGCCTTGGTGGGACTGCCACCCCAGGAGTGGACTACATCGGCGCAGGCACCGGTGTGTTCAGCTTTCCATTGGGTGCCGACACGGCCACCCTGGTGCTGCCCACCCTGGATGACGCCAGCGTTGATCCCTTCGAAAGCCTGATCTGCACCATCACCGCTCCCTTCGGCACCGTGCTGGTGCCCTCAGGTTCGGGGGAGATCGCTGGCCAGGCCAGCGTGGTGATGGCTGATAACGATGTGGCCCCCACGGTGACCCTGGTGAGCACTGAGGCGGCCACAGTGACCCTCAGCTTCTCGCAAGCGATCACGGCCGGGGCGTTGGCCACCACCGCCGGGCGTTTCACCGTGGCCGTGGATGGGGTGGCGCGGACGGTGCTGGGACTGGCCGCTGTACCGGGCCATGGGGACCAGCTCCAGCTGACCCTCGCCGGGCCTGCCCCCGGGGCCGCCCAGTCAGTGCGGATCAGTTACACGGATCTCAGCGCTGCCGATGACCTCATCAACGTGGTGCAGGACAGCGGGGGGGTGGATCTGGCCACCATTGGCGCCGTTCCTGGGATTCCGGCCACGGTCTACCGCAGTGGCAAATCAGTGCCCCTGCTCCAGCTCGATTATCAGCAACTCATCCTGACTGGCCTTGCCCCGTTGAATGGCACGGGCAATGCGGGGGCCAACACGCTGTTCGGCAATGGGGCCGCCAATCGCTTGGATGGCGCCGGCGGCAGTGATCAATTGATTGGTGGAGCCGGCAGCGACACCTATGTGGTCGATGATGTCTCCGACACCATCATCGAGCTCAGTGGCGGTGGCAGTGATCTGGTGCTTGCGTCTGTGAATTGGATGCTGGGAGCTGACGTTGAAAATCTCACCCTCATCGGAAGCAGTCCAATCACCGGATTCGGTAATTCATTGGCCAACAGGATCATCGGCAATGGGGCTAATAACGCGATCAATGGCGGAGAGGGCAATGACCTGTTGCAAGGGGGGGGCGGTGACGATGACATCGATGGCGGTGGCGGCAGCGACACCGCCGATTACCAGGACAGCCCGGCTGCCGTGACCGTATCCCTGCTGCTCTCGACCCCCCAGACCACCGGTGGCGCCGGCATTGACACGCTGCGGTGGATTGAAAATCTGAACGGCAGTCCCTTCAACGACAGTCTGACGGGCACGGCGGCCATCAATCGTCTGGATGGAGGGCTCGGGGCAGATCTGCTCATCGGTGGGGCCGGCAACGATGTGTATGCGGTGGACGATCCAGGCGATGTGGTGGTGGAAACGGCCACGGGCGGGGCCGCCGATCTGATCCAGAGCCGTATTTCCCTAGGGCTGCCTTCGTTCGTGGAACGATTGACTCTGCTCGGTTCGGTAGCGATCGATGGCGCGGGAAATGATCAGGGGAACGTGATCACTGGCAATGCCGCCGCCAATCTGCTGTGGGGTGAGGGTGGTAACGACACCCTCAGTGGTGGCGGCGGCATTGATACCCTCATCGGCGGCTTGGGAACTGATGCGTTTCGTTTTGATAGTGCACTTAACACCGCAACGAATCGCGACTTGCTTACGGATTTCAATACGGTGGAATACGATCAGATTCAGCTGGAAAATGCGGTATTCGTTGGCTTGCCCGTCGGTAGTCTGGCGGTGGATTCCCTTCAGTTAGGTACGATCGCCCTGAACCCTGGGGCCCGCATTCTTTATGACGTGCCTACGGGGACGCTGGCGTTTGACAGGGACGGATCTGAAGCCGTCTTTGTCCCCTTGGCCTTTGCTTGTCTCGTCGGCAGTCCGGCGCTGACGGTGGCTTCCTTTCGCATCACCTGACCCCGGGGCCCGCCAGACTCGCCGGGAGTTGGGGAGCACCGTTGCTGCTATTGGCTGCGTTCTGGGTTGCTGAGGCCGATGCGATCGAAGCGGCAGTGAGTATCACCGGACTGCTCGTGGTGGTGTGGCTGGTGTTGCGGCCGCGCTAACGATGGGCTCATCGCCACCGTCGAGGGGTCTCGCACACGGTGTTCCCGTTGTGATCAACCGTTAGGGCTGCCGTTGCTGGGCCCGGGAAGGGCCGACGGCGTGGGGCGGGCCGTGGCCGGATCCGTGGGGCCCTTGCCGCTGGCCAACAGATCTTCGATCTCGCAGACCGGAAAGCGGTTGATCGCCTTAAGGGCCTGGCGGGCGTTGGTGCGCAACCGTTCGCTAATCGCTTCGCAGTAGGGGATCTGGGCCAGCAGGTCCACCGTGCGCCGCAGCACCCGCACCACATCCCCTTCGTCGATGGAGGTGTTGGCGATCAGGTCCCCCCAGCTGGCGCCCCGGGCCCAGGCATGCACCAGCCCCGTGAGTTCCAGTTCCCACCAGACCGGCACCACCACCTGGCCGTGCTCCTGTTGCCGCAATAACTCGCGCCGCAGACCCCGCAGGTCATGGAGGGCCTCCTCGACCGCCGGAGGCGGGGGGTAACCGCACCAGAGGTCCGGGCGATTCACTTCGGTGGAGATGGCCTCCAGCACCGCCGCCAACTCGGGCGGCTCCAGTTCATCCAGGTGGCCGCTCATCAGCCCCAACCCCAGCCATAGTTCGTTATCGCCCCGCAGGGCCGCCACGGTGCGGCCCACCTCGGTGGGCTCCAGGCCGTCGTCGCCGGCGAGGGCGCCGAAGAACCGCAGGATCTCGATCAGGGCCAGGAAGGTGTCCCAGTGGCGGTTGGAGCGGAAATGGAGCAGTCGTTGCCGTTCCTCCAGCTCCACTTCCAGCTCCTCCATGCGACGTCGGTGTTTCTTGAGGTGCTTGCGATCGCCCCAGCGATGGGCGGGATGCACCTCCAGTTCTTCTTCAAGCGCCGCCACCAGTTCGGCCTGGTGGAGCACTTCACCGGCCAGGTCGTAGCGGGGGGTGTGCATGTCGTGGCGGCGCGCCATTGAGGCCACCGCCAGGGCCAGGCCGCCGCTGTCCTGGTTGCCGTGGCGCAGTTCCCCGGGATGGTTCAACGCCGGTGGCGCCAGCTGCTGCACCTGCAGGCAACTCAGCTCGGCGTGCAGGCTGACCACCGCATGGCAGGGCACCAAGATCCAGATGTTGTCGTCGGTGAGGCAGAGCAGCAGGGGGAACTGGCCGGACCCCTGCACCTTGGCCACGATCACCGCCGGCGTGACCCGACCCTTGAGCTGGGGCGCCTTGAGGCTGATCAGGGTGCCTTCGCTGGCGAATTGCAGGGCCAGGGTGAGTTCATGGGCCAGCGTTTCTTCGGCCTGCTGCTGAAGAATGCGCAGCAGGCGCCGTTCCTCCCTCAGACGGGCCCGTTGGTTTTCGTAGTCTTCAAAGTCGTCCCAGGGCACATCGCCGCCACTGGTTTCAAGAGTGGCCAGCTGGGCCTGAATTTCGGCGATCTGGCGTTCATCCTCCTGCAGGTCGAGGGTGGCCAGGTAGCGGCCGAAGCTGCGCTCCACCAGCTCCCGGGCCTTGGGGAGGTCGTAGCGCTGCAGCAGGTTGAGCACCATGCCGTAGCTAGGGGTGAACTGGCTCACCAGCGGATCGGCGGGGCTGGTGGCCAGGGCACCGGCCTCCCGCACCCCTTCAAAGCGGCTCTGCACGGTGACGACATAGCCCTGGTCATCGAGGCCGCGGCGGCCGGCCCGGCCCGCCATCTGCAGGAATTCGCTGCCCATCAGCGGCCGGTGGCCCCGTTCGGTGCGCTTGGACAGCGAGGAGATCACCGTCGTGCGGGCCGGCATGTTGATCCCTGCCGCCAGGGTTTCGGTGGCGAACACCACCTTCACCAGCGCCTGTTGGAACAGTTCTTCGATCAGCTCCTTCCAGGCGGGCAGGACACCGGCGTGGTGGGCGGCGACGCCGCGCAGCAGGGCATCGGCGTGGCCGCCGTCACGCACGGCCTCCGGGGTGGTAGCCACGAAGATGTCGAGGCGGGCGCGGATCCGGGCCTGTTCTTCGGGGGTGACCAGGCAAACCTTGGCCAGATCGCGCAGGGCCTTATCGCAACCGCGGCGGCTGAAGATGAAATAGATCGCCGGCAGCATCTGACGATCCGCCATCTGGGCCACCACGAAGCCGATCGGCGGGGCCTCCGGTTGGGGCGGCCTGGGGGTTTTAGGCCCTTTCCGCTGGCTGCCCTTGGGGGCTCGCCACACCTTGCAGTTCGGATGGAGCCCCGTGCCCTCGTCGTTAAGCAGGGGGTGGAGGCCCTTGGCGCTGCAGAAACTGAAACTGAGCGGAACCGGCCGGTAGTCGCTGTGCACCAGGCGGGTGGGGCCATGGACCCGCTCGATCCAATCGGTGAGTTGGCCGGCGTTGGCCACCGTGGCCGAGAGGGCCACCAGCTGGATCATCGGGGGACAATGGATGATCGATTCCTCCCACACCGTGCCGCGCTGGCTGTCGTTCATGTAGTGGCACTCATCGAGCACCACCGCCTCCACATCATGGAGAGGATCGTCGGCTTCGCGATCGATCTCCGCATAGAGCATATTGCGGAAGATCTCGGTGGTCATCACCACGATGCGTGCCTCACGATTGAGGCTCATATCGCCGGTGAGTAGGCCCACATTGTCCGCCCCGAATTGGTGGCGGAAATCCCTTAGTTTTTGGTTGGAAAGGGCCTTGAGTGGGGTGGTGTAAAAGACCTTCCGTCCATGGGACAGGGCGCGATGGATGGCGTACTCGCCCACCAGGGTCTTGCCCGAGCCGGTGGGGGCGCTCACCACCACCGAATGGCCGATGTTCAGGGCATCGATCGCTTCGAGCTGGAAGGGATCGAGGGGAAAGGGGAAGAGCTCGCCCAGGGGCGGCACTGAGCCGGTGGTCGGGCGATCTGGCATGGCGTGATCCTATGGTGCCGCCAGGGTGGCAATGGCGCTATGACCACCGGCTCGGGGCGTCGAGAGCCAGGACGATGCCAGGGACCGAAGGCCAACCATGGCGCCCAAGGCAGCCGATCCTCGTGTGCGCCAACACAAAATTCAGCCCCTGAGCCTGGGCCGAGCGCGCTCGCTGTGCCCCGTTCGATCGGCCCCGCAGCGATGACGCCGACCAAGGTTGGCGAATGCAATCCTGAAGATTCTCCAGTGACCTTATTAACAAGTCTCCAGAACAACACATCGGCCGATCTCAACGCGCACTTGATTGACCTGGATCTTCAGAGATTTTAGTTGTGACAACTCGGCTGGCTGTAGCCATTCGCTTAATGCGCCCTGCCTTGGTGCCAGTCGCGTTTTGATCGTGGTCGGCGAAGCAACGGCGAAGCGGCGCAGGGGAAAGGGGCCGGCCAGCAGACGAGCACGGGAGCACGAGGCGCCTGGGCAGCCCTGACCCCGGCTCCGATCCCGCGGAGCCCCTGCATCGAGGTGCCGCATCCCATCCAAGCGGCAGTGGCGCCACGCTCAAATAGAGAGCATCGTCATCATCAGTCCCCTGAGCGTCCCCCCCCTCGCCAGCACCTGCTTCGGCTTTGAGGCCGACTTCACCGCCGACCTGCGCTGCATCCCGATGGCGGTGCGGCGCAAGATCGACCTGGCCGGAGTGAAGCTGAAACTCCAGCATTGGAACGAGCTGGACGAAAGCGAGCGGACCGAGCTGCTGGCCTGGGACGACGCCCCGGAGGCGATCGAGGCCCTGCGGGCCCATCTGATGCAGCGCACCGCTTCCCTCAGCCCAGGACAAGCCAAAGAGCTGCCTCGCTCGGTCGGTGAACCCTGGCAGCAGATTGGCCAGCTGCCAGGGGTGCTCGCCGCCTCCTGCGCCCAGCTGGGTCTGAGCGTGGGGGTCGAGGACTGGGCCGCCCTCGATGAGTTGCAGCGCTTCGCTTTGGTGAAGCTGAGTCACCCCGGCCACGAGCACCGCAATCTGCCGCGGGCCCTCGTGGAGTTCGGGCTTGGGGACGCGGGCGCTTGCGTTCCCGGTGATGGGCCCATTTCGCAGCAGCCTTAGCCTGCGGCCACCTTGCCGGCCGCCCATGGTTTCGTCCCGCTCCGATGGTGCTGTCGCTGCCCCTGGCCGGGGGTGGCAGCGCCTGTTGGCGGTGGGGGCGGAGGGGGTGGCCAGCGGCACCCCCTACATGGTGGGCACCAAGTTGTTGCAGGGCTGGCTCACGTCCAGCGGCGTGCCCCTGGCGTTGATCGGCCTGCTGGGCCTGGCCGAACTCCCCTACACCCTCAAGATGCTGTGGGCGCCGGCCCTCGATCGTTGGCCGATCCCCTGGCCCGATCGCCGCCGCGGCTGGTTGCTTGTGGTGCAGGGCCTCTTGGTGGTGGTGCTCGCCGCCATGGCCCTGTTGCGGCCCAGCACCAACCCGGCCAGCCTCAGCGCCATTGGCCTCATGGCCGTGCTGTTGGCGTTGGTGAGCGCCACCCAGGACATCCTGGTGGACTCCTACCGCACCGATCTCCTGCCGGAAGCGGAGCGCGGTGCCGGCGCCGCCGCCACCAACCTCGGCTTTCGTGGCGCCATGCTGGCCATCGGCGCCGGCGGCTTCAGCCTGGCGGGGCGTTTCGGTTGGCCGCTGGCCTTTCTGGGCTCCGCCGGCCTGATGCTCGCCGTGCTGCCGTTCACCCTCAGCGCCCCGCGGCTGCCGGCCCTGGAGCAGCCCGTCACCAGCCTGCGGCAGGCGATCGTGGGCCCGGCCCGGGAGTTCCTGCGGCGCACCGGCGGTGGCCGCGCCGCCCTGCTGCTGGCCCTGGTGCTGCTCTATCGCTGGCCCGATGGTCTGTTGAACCTGATGGCCGTGCCCTTCCTGATCCAGCAGGGGTTCAGCCCGGCGGTGGTGGGCTCGGTGCTGGCGGGCTGGGGCATCGCCGCCACCATCCTCGGCACGCTGCTGGGGGGGGTCCTGTTCAGTCGGCTCGGCCTCAACCGTTCCCTCTGGCTGTTTGCCCTGCTCGGTGCCGCCGGCAACCTCGCCTATTGGGCCCTAGCCAGCTTCGGTGGCGGCATGTCCGGCTTGCTGCTGGCCGTTGGCTTGGAAAACCTCAGTGGTGGCATGGTCGGCACCGCCTTCGTGGCGCTGTTGATGAGCCTCTGCAACCCCCGCTTTTCCGCCACCCAGTACGCCCTGCTCTCCGGTGTCTATGCCTTGAGCCGTTCCCTGCTGGCGGCGCCGGCTGGATTGGTGGCGGCTCGGGTGGGCTGGGGCAGTTTCTTTCTGTTCACCGTGGCGGCCGCCGTGCCGGCCTTCCTGTTGATGGTGCGCCTGACGCCTTGGCAGGGCCAGGGGGTGCGGGGGGCGTTTGATCCCTTGCGGGATCGGGTCTGAGGCCCGCCGCCACCCCCCATCAGCCACCACCACGCTCTGCGGCGCAGTGGTGGCGTTGTTGCTGAAAACTCATCCGGCCCTGTCGCCCCTGCTCACGCTGCTGGAAGTGCTTGGTGCGGGGAGATCCAGCCATGGTGAGCCAGGTGATCAAAACGGTGAATGCGATCGAGACCACCGGCAATGCCAGTGGCGGTGGTGGCGGCGGTGGAGGCAATGGGGCCAATCAGGCGCCCCAGGTGGCGG
>Ga0209088_10000501_pt1 | contig 27592 bp, 44 predicted proteins | sample S_140625_EF_Meta_FD_187324 | JGI IMG/M metagenome (GOLD analysis project Ga0209088, IMG submission 187324) | Freshwater microbial communities from Lake Simoncouche, Canada to study carbon cycling - S_140625_EF_MetaG (SPAdes) (version 2) | ecosystem: Environmental > Aquatic > Freshwater > Lake ... | reverse complement strand
TAGGCGCTGACACAATGTCCCAGAGGGTGTTGCCTTGAATAATTCCATCAGGGACATAAGACTCAGCAGACCACCAAGAATCAATAAATTCTTTACCAGCACCATTCTCAAGATAATCACACGCATCTTTGTATCCTTTCCTATGCTTCATTACTTTAACTTTGCCACCAAACAACTCAGCAACTGCTTGTGATGCTTTAATTCCCGGCTCATCAGCATCAAAACAAATCACAATATTCTCAAATGAATCAATCCATTCATATTGCATTTTGCAATCCTTTAGAGCTGCTTGTGCTCCACTTCTAACACTAACGCAAGGGTACTTGCTACCTTGCATCTGGTAGCTTGCTAGTGCATCTAATTCACCCTCGCAGATGGTTAGATAGCGCCCTGACTTGGTGAACAGATTCTGTCCAAACAATGTAGCCTCTTTAAAGTCTCCGGCAATACTAAAATCTTTGGTTTCCACTAACCTTGTTTTGATTGCCGTCATTACCCCATCAATATCATAGTAGGGATAAAAGTGTTTACCTTCGTTCTGGCGAACTCCGTAAGCTATGCAAGTAGCCGAAGTAATACCACGACTAGCGATACTGAGAGAAGAACTATTGTCATAAAAGTTTAAATCCTTATTCATTGGTTTAACTGCCTTTGTTTGTGTTGTTGTACCATCACCTGCAACATAAGTCTGACAAGCAAAACAGTATTGATGATTGTCGTCAAACAAACTGTTCGCATCACTACTGCCACAACTCTCGCAGGGGATGTGCTTTACATACTTAGAATCCGTCATATTCAAACCCACCGGCAATTTCTACTTCCATATCGCCTAAGTCTTCTTCTTTAATATCCGTAGGCGATAAATTCTCCGCCATGATGTAGCAATCCTCTTCGGTGTCGCCGTAACAAGTAACGTAGTAAGTCTTCGTTACTTTGAATGTAGCAGTCAATCCAATTGGTTCACTTTTATATTGCATCATTTTTTAACCTCAATTATTCCTTGTTGAACACGATAAGGGTATCTCGATTCTAACCAAAAACACCGATAAACCCCGTCCTTAACACTTAACCATCCATACCAATCGCTGTGTTTTGTAACATAATTCCCGCAGACCTGGTGGTCGTGCTCATAAGCAGCGATAGAATACCCTATAAACCCACTAAAACACGCTACAAGCGCATATCTCAACATAGTTAATACCTAGCCCTATACAACAGGGACTAATCGGTCTATCGCTTGATTTAAGCGCTGCCGGAACTCGTCCATCATAGGCTCGTAACCATAAAGACCACAAAGATAGACCATCTCTTCCAAAACAAAATGCTTATGCATCTCTTCTTGAGCATATTGCAGCTCTAAACCACTCATTTCGTCAAATTCCAACATAGAACCCCCTGTGTAAAAAGACATCTTATCGTAAAGTCAACAAAAACTTGTTGTTTTTAAGACACAATCCATAAAATAAATAGCTTGACAACATTTTAAAACTTTACTATAATGCTTTACGACATTACTATCGTTGATTGTTTTTTGATGTAGTTATAAATCATTACTCTTCATAGCTAACATCATAGACTATATAGAACCTATGATACCTCAGCGCTCCTCCCAGTAGTCATCAATCCCGTCATCATCGTAGTCTTCAATGTAGTCATCTTCCTCTATCAATTCCCCGTTACCTGTATCGCCCTCACTTAGTAAGTCGTTGCGTACCTGGAGCGGAATGTAGGCATCTACTGACCTTAAACAGATAGAACACATCTCAACAAACTGTTTTGTAATACCATGCCTGACAGTCGATTCATAGTCATTTAATGCTGTATTGCAGCAAATACATCTCATGTTAGAGCCTTTCAATTAAGTTTAACAACCAATGTAGTGTTTGAGTATAAACAGTTAAACCAACAAGCCAATAAAGAATTGTGTATGGATTTTTCATAGCGGTGAACAATTGATATATTTACCATCGTTGCAAATAAAACAGACCTGAGACCCTTTAGGAGTATCAATTATGACTGTCTGACAGACAGCAAACACATCGCCCAGATATAACAGTGCTGAGGCTAAACAGATAATTTTAAGCATAGTTCTAAATCCTTATAAGTAATGTCATGTTTTTTTAAGGCAATACGTAGCTTGATTATTGCCCTGTTTTGTATTTCCCAAACTGCCTGGTGACTAATACCAAGCTCTTTAGCTACTTCTTCTAGTGTCATATAGTAGTGTTTTCCTTATTTTGTAATCTGAAATATAACTCACTTACTTTATTGCCCATCTCTTCAAAAAACTCTTTTTTATTGTCATAGCCTATATCTGTATAAGTATTGCCAATAGCTAGGTCATTGAAATCAAATTGCATCTCCGTCAATAACTCTTCTATATATTTATTCATTGTGTAACCTCCATTGTTGTTAGGTTTACCAAATCCTGCCATAACCTATAAAGCCCCTCATCGTTAACACTTAGCAACCATGTTGGAGTTGTGGTGTGCTGCATTAGTGCGGTGATGTCTTCAAGTAAGAATACCCGTGCATCATTCATTTTATAAGCCTTCATTAAAGTTGTGGATTCTATTTCCAATCCAATTCATTACAGGAACTGCCATTGAGTTTCCCATTGCTTTATAGCGTAATCCATCTGGACAACCAATAGCAACTTTCTTGTTCCAGGGAATCTGTGTGTAGTTATCTGGAAAGCCTTGCAACCGCTCACACTCAACAGGAGTCAGTCTTCGAACACTCATGTTTTGTACTGTTGCAGGGGTTTTGCTCTTATCTAGTGTAGGTGAAATTGTATCAATTGACATACCCTGATGAGAACTATTCTGCCAACCGAACGCAACATTCTGAACAAATGGAATATTACCGCCTCCGCTACCCCACGTAGATGTTACAGTCTGACACACATCACCCATATCTTTGACCCTACTATCGGATGGATGGTTTTCGTAGACTGTTAAGAATGTTTCAGAGCCACCTCCTAAGACTCCTCCGCTTGCTTTGGTTGTTCCTGCGATGACATCTTCACGATATTGTCCAAAGCTACTTTCAACAAAACCGGCAACACCTTGCCTCGTCTTTCTGCTCTGTTTAATATCCCCTGACAGGCTTTCTGACTCAAATAATACTTCTGCTGCAGAGTCCCAACCTCCAAGACATCCGACAACAAAGACTCTTCTGCGCCTTTGTGGGACTCCGAAGTTTTGAGCATCAAGCACCCGATAGGCGAACCCATACCCGAGTTCAGCCACCGCCCCGAGGAAGGAGCCAAAGTCCCTTCCACTATTGGAACTGAGGACACCTGGAACGTTTTCCCAGATAAACCATTTGGGCTTAAATTTGTCAAGAATTCCAACATAGGTGAGGGCAAGGTTTCCTCTTGGGTCTTCAAGACCTTTTCGGAGTCCTGCGACTGAGAATGATTGGCAGGGAGTTCCTCCAACAAGAATGTCAATTGATTCATTTAGGTTCCAATCTTTAAATTTAGTCATATCCCCAAGATTAGGGACATTTGGATAATGATGAGCCAATACTGCTGATGGGAATGGCTCGATTTCAGAAAATGCAACAGGTTGCCACCCTAACGAGTGCCACGCTACTGTTGCCGCCTCTACTCCACTGCAAACACTAAGGTATTTCATAGATTTCCTTTTGTTATAAATAAACAACAATGTACACCAAAGCAAACAAAATAGTATAAAGAGTTAAACCTGTAAGTATAAATGATTTCATTTTTGTTTCCCGTCTTCAAATAGTTCATACCAATCAATAAACGCATCACAACATAATTTCGTGATTCTATTAGCTACTTCTTTGTCAATCTTTCCATCATCATATTGTTGATAGATGTCATTAATCGATGAAAACAATCCATCAATATCATATGGCTCAGGCTCTGCCTCAATAACTGGTTTTAGCTTCAACGCAGCAAGATAACCTAGACAGAAATCCTTAATAGTTCCGCTCTGATAGTTGTCAAAGTTACCGGACACCTGTAAATAGTTTCCATTCATACCATCGCCAATTTTGCTAAGGTTAAAACAGAATGGTTTGCCATTTTCTGGTAACTGATTGGTGGAGTATTCATCAGCGTTCATCAGGTCAAATTGCAGACCATAATCAACAAACTGGAGACAGAGGTGTTCGCACCCTCCGCCTGTGTAAACCTCTTCCATGATAATTTTATTCATAATTAGCCTTTTATTAGATTGATTCGTGATTAAGATATGTCACACCTTTATGAGTGAAGACATGAGCGCCCAAAGCACGTAGACGACTTTTAGTAGTGGGAGTTGACCAACGACGTAGCGTGTCAATGTTGACCTCTAAAATCCCTGTTTTAAATACGTCAGCGATGTGGTTTCCATGTAGGAAAACTTTAGCTCTATCACCTGCATTGGTGACGATAGTATTGTCAAAACTCCAACCTTCGGCACTTTGGTTGTGAATAATGTTATTTACTGCCAAAACCATTTGTTGTTCTATTTTTCTCATAATTAAGCCTCTTCTGATTGGTTGTCTAGTTCGGATGCCCAAGTCTCTAAATCGATGAGACTCATATCACCTACAGTAATTTCAATCTCTTGACCATCATAAGTAGAGTACCAAAGAGCCTTAACATCGTCAGAGCCTAAGCTGATGAAAAGCGTGAAGTTGTAATCAGTCATTGCAAGATAGACATGACCGCTAGAATCATTCTCACTTGCAAAGCCATCTCCAGATAAGTCCATTCCCAGGTCAGAGGCTTTGGTCAGTAATTTAGCAATTTTGCGGTATGCGTTGTTACAGAGGTTTTCATTGATGTTCATATAATTCTCCAAAGTTAGGATAAAGCGTTTTAAGTTTACTACTGTTAATCAAACAGCTAACACATTAAATTGTAAATCATACTCACGATGAAACTCTTTAAGGTTTGTCAATTCTTGCTCGTTACGCAGAGCCACATAATGACGAACACTAGGATTAGACTTAGAGAAGTACTCAACCCCGAACACATCGTTATTGTGCTTGCGTTGCTCTGTTAGCTCATCTACAAATTTAAAGAATGTTGTCATTTGTTTCTCCTGGTTTGTTTAACTACTTAACTACTAGACTCAATTTTAGCGATTTGCAAGCATCACAAAATAGGTGTTTACCCTATGTTTTGCAGGTTTATCACATCGTGGAATATAACTATTAGTAATGATTCAGACCTACTTTAGACTAAGGGTTTACCCTGACAAAATAGAGTTCTCAAGCTGGTAATACTAAGCCCTCAAAACAGGCTAAAAGGTCTTAAAAGCCCTGTAATCGATTCCTATGACATTGTCATCTTAGCCTGGCATTGCCTTGCTTTTATCCGGATACTGTTGTATTAATACCACTGTATAAATAGACAGTATTGTTTATGACGTGTAAGTATCCACTAACTATGTTGCCCTGTAATGGTGCATCATCGTCCCACTCACCTGGTGCTGTACAGATATACAGTGACGTAGAAACAACACTGTCCCCATTATCGATGTAAGTAAGTACTCACTATCGTTGACTCTGTCCCTATTATAGACAACCCAGGAGCAAGTAAGTAAGTGCTTACTTCGCTATAGTGTGGTATAGAAACAACATAGGGGGGAGGGGGTGTTGTTGTGTTGTTAATGTTGTTGGAGCCGCTATAGCATACAAAAGAGTAAAATAGGACTTATGTCAACATAGACCTAAATAGTTGATAATAAAAGATAAAATAGACAAGATTGTTTATAATGGAAAATGCTCACCTCTGTAAGAGGGACTGCGGAGGATAACACTGTTAAGGTAGCCCCGCTGTCTGCGCTGCCGTAGGCGTCTTAGACAACCCCCTTAGAAGTACTTTAAACACTGTTTATAAAATAATGCTTGACAGAATCACGAAAGTATGCTAAAATCGCTTTACAAGTGAAAAGCACACAATAAAGATACTGTATAGTCCCCTTCGGGACGACAAGTTATAGCGCCCTGTAGCAAGGGGAACAACAGCCAACAGGCGTTCCCCTCTCCGATAGCGAACAACGAATCTTCCGATAGCACTCTATAGTACTTGTGGTGCTTTGATTTTTTTATGTCTCCTTAAAGGATAAAGACTCATGTCGGATGATTTGTCTTCTAACGAAGTGTTGGTGGTTGAAAAACCAAAGCGTCCGAAGATTAAAAGACGTGAAGTGGTTAATGGTAAACCAAAGCGTGGTCGTCCCACAAAGGCGGCTATCGCCAAGAAAAAGAATCCCGGCATACTGGGTAGACCTCCCGGCGACGCTGCTAGGATAGCGGAGTTTAAAGCTAGGTTATTAGCCACTGCTGGTGATAGTGTTATTACAAAGATTATAGAGACTGCATTGGCGGATGGTCATCCAGCGCAAGGTGCAATGCTCAAGTTCTGTGGAGAACGATTATTACCATTATCTAGCTTCGAGGCTAAGAGTGGTGGCGGTACTCCGCAGATTAGTATTAATATTACTTCGTTAGGTTCTCCTACTATAGAATCTTCTGAAGTAATTGAAAACGATGTAACAGATGTTGTTATAAGAGATATTGATGACAACACTTGATTTTAAACTATTGAATTGGCAACAAACAGTATTTAAGGATAAGACTCGATTTAAAGTTATTGCTGCTGGTCGTCGTTGTGGTAAATCCAGATTATCTGCAATCACTTTATTAATTGAAGGTTTAAATTGTCCTGAAGGTTCTAGTGTGATGTATGTTGCACCAACACTAGGACAAGCTCGTACCATTATGTGGGACTTGTTAATGGACTTAGGTAGACCCATTATCAAATCTGCTCACATTAACAACTTAGAGATTACTTTAGTTAACGGCAGAAAAATCCTCATTAGAGGTGCTGACAACCAAGACTCTTTGCGTGGTGTGTCTTTGTCGTATTTGGTAATGGACGAGGTTGCGTTTATTAAACCAGAGATTTGGGAACGAGTGCTTCGTGCAGCGTTGTCAGATAAAAAAGGTAGAGCAATGTTTATTTCTACCCCTTCTGGTCGTAATCACTTTTATGAGTGGTTCCAGTTAGGACAAAGCGGTGAAGATGAGGATTGGAAGTCTTGGCACTTTACTACTGCAGATAACGAGACGATTGACCCTAAAGAGATTGAAGCTGCTAAGAGGACACTAAGTTCCTTTGCTTTTAATCAAGAGTATATGTCTTCCTTTAACAATGCTGGTTCTGATTTGTTTAAAGAAGAGTGGATTAAGTTTGGTGACGAACCTAAAGATGGTTCATGGTACATCGCAGTAGACTGTGCTGGCTTTGAAGAACTAGGTAAGAAACAAACAAACAAACGCTTAGACAAAACGGCTATAGCGTGTGTAAAAGTAGATAATAATAATATTTGGTTTGTAGATAAGATTGAATGTGGTCGTTGGTCTACTGAAGATACGGCACTAAGAATACTTAAAAACATTCAAGAGTATCAACCAACCGCAGTCGGTATCGAGCGAGGAATCGCTAAGCAAGCAATTATGAATCCTTTGATGGATGCGATGCGTAGAATGAACTGTTACGCTCACATTGAAGAATTGACACATGGCAACAAAAAGAAAGTAGATAGGGTTACTTGGGCGCTGCAAGGTAACTTTGAGCATGGACGGATTGTGCTTAATGCTGAAACTGACTTTGATTTATTTGTAGACGAGTTGTTGATGTTTCCAACGCAAGGCGTACACGATGATACTGTCGATGCCCTAGCGTACATTGAACAACTTGTAAGACCTTCTTTCGATGTCGATGATGGCGGAGATGAGTGGGAAACTTTAGATGTGATAAGCGGATACTAATGGATAACTACATAGAACAGCTTTTGCAACAAGCACAACAGCAGTATCCTTTTGTTTCTCAATATAACCCACAAGTGGTGTTAGGAACTGGACAAGGATACGCTGAGACATACCCTGTTGGTGAAACTGGTAGACCTCTAGGTGGTGGTAAATTTAGTCGACCCTCTACTCTTCCAATTGATAAAGTTGGAATTGAAATCTACAAACCAAAAGAATTTACTCCTCGTGATTTAGCTGGAGAATTGTTACATATTGACCCTGTAGCTAATAAAATTAGAGACCAACTAATCAAGACTTGGACTCCAGAGCAAGTTAAAAAATTACAAGAACACGCTTTAGATTTTGACATGACGCTTGCTGAAGGTCGTCCATTACAAGACGCAATTAAAAACGCTACCGATTCTGCTCTTCGTGGTTATGTTGTAGGTCAATGGAGTCCAGAAGTTGATAAGTCTTTTAACTACACCCCGAAGCAAATGAAACTTTTAGACGAATTAAAGAACTATGTAACTCGTCCTGCAAAAGAAGAGTTAGCTACCCCTTTCTACACCGACCCATTCGGTAATTCAATTTAAGGAATAAAATGGCTGAGAATATGGACATGAACGAAGGCACTATGTGGGATGAACCCTCTTCATCTGATAAAGAACTAGCAGCTTTTGTTGTTGCACACTGTGACCGCTGGAGAGACAGTCGTGACCAGAACTTCCTAGAAGACTGGAAAGAATACGAAAGAATCTTTAGAGGTGAATGGGCTTCTGAAGATAAGACAAGAGAGTCAGAGCGTAGTCGCCTAATCAGTCCAGCCACTCAGCAAGCGGTAGAAACTCGCCACGCTGAAATCATGGAAGCTATCTTTGGTAACGGAGAATTCTTCGACATCAAAGATGACCTTAAGGATTACAACGGCAATCCAATGGATGTCCAAGCTCTTCGTGCTTTGCTCATGGAAGACTTAACTGTTAACAAGATTCGTAAGTCTGTTGACCAAGTTGAATTGATGGCTGAGATTTATGGAACAGGTATTGGCGAAATTATTGTCAAGACTGATACTGAGTATGTTCCTTCCACTCAAGCAATTCCCGGTTCAGAGCAAGCTGCTTATGGCGTTACTGAGAAACAATACTTCTGCGTTAAAATAAATCCAGTTAATCCTAAGAACTTCTTGATTGACCCTAACGCTACTTCGATTGAAGATGCGATGGGTTGTGCCATTGAGAAGTTTGTCTCTATCCACAAAATCGTGGAAGGGATGGAAAAGGGTATCTATCGTAAGGTAGACATCGGACCTACTGGTAACGATGACGACTTAGAAGTAACTCAAGAAGTAATTCAGTTCCAAGATGACAAGGTTAAACTCCTTACTTACTACGGATTAGTCCCTAGAGAGTACCTAGAAGACCTTGAGAACAACGGAGAAGAGGTAATTGACCTGTTCCCTGATGATTCAGTCGCAGACAACTACAGCGACCTCGTAGAGGCTATTGTGGTCATTGCTAATGATGGATTACTTCTCAAGGCTGAGAAGAACCCCTACATGATGAAAGACCGTCCTGTAGTTGCTTATCAGGATGATACAGTTCCTAATCGCTTTTGGGGTCGTGGTACAGTAGAAAAAGCCTACAATATGCAAAAGGCTCTTGATGCACAGCTTCGTAGTCATTTAGACAGTTTAGCTCTCACGACTGCACCAATGATTGCGATGGATGCTACTCGCTTACCTCGTGGTGCTAAGTTTGAAGTTAAACCCGGTAAAGCTATCCTCACCAATGGTAATCCTGCAGAGATTATGATGCCATTCAAGTTTGGTAGCACAAGCCCTGAGTCTGCAGCTACTGCTCGTGAGTTTGAGCGTATGTTGTTGATGGCAACTGGTACTTTAGATAGCCAAGGCATGGTATCACAGGCTTCTCGTGATTCTACTGGTGCTGGTATGTCAATGGCTGTGTCTGGAATTATCAAGAAGTACAAGCGTACCCTGACAAACTTCCAAGAAGACTTCATGGTTCCGTTGATTAAGAAGGTTGCTTTCCGTTATATGCAGTTTGACCCTGAGCGTTATCCTTCTGTAGACATGAAGTTCATTCCTACCGCTACTTTGGGTATTATGGCTCGTGAATACGAACAACAACAGCTTATTGGCTTGTTACAGACACTCGGACCTAACACTCCTGTGTTGCCAATTATCCTCAAAGGCATTATCGCTAACTCTAGTCTGTCTAATCGTGCTGAAATGGAAGCTGCATTGACTCAAATGAGCCAACCTGACCCACAAGCACAGCAGAAACAGCAGATGGCAGAGCAAATGCAGATGGAACAGGCTCAAGCAACAACTCAATCGCTGCAAGCTAGAGCGCAAAGAGACCAAGCAGAGGCACAAAAGACTGTAGTTGAGACACAATTACTGCCTGAAGAGCTAAAAGCGAAGGTTATTAGTTCACTTTCTACCAATATTGAAGGCGATAACGCACAGATGCAGTTTGAACAACGTGCAAAGATTGCTGATTTGATGCTCAAAGAGAAAGATATTGAAAACAAAGGCAAGATTGTTGAATTACAGATGCAAAAAAACGCAAGAATGTAAAGAAATCTATTGACTTTTTAATAAAACTGTGGTAAAATACGGCTATATAAGTAAGTAAGCACTCACTTACATTCTCCAAAAGGACAAAGAATGGACGAAAAACTACAAGCCTATTACGAGGCAAGATTCTCGATGATGGCTACCCAAGGTTGGAAAGACCTGCTTGAAGATGCTCAAGGCTTCTTCGATGGTATCAACAAAGTAGCAGCAATACAGAATGAAAATGATTTGTTTATGAAGAAAGGGCAGTTAGACGTTCTTCAGTGGCTATTAAGCCTTAAAGACAGTTCATCACAGACCTACGAGCAGCTCATGTCGGGAGACTCAGCAAATGGCTCTTAGGGTATTTGATTTCCTCTGCGAAGAGGGACACTTACACGAACACTTTGTTAGTTATGAGGTGACAGAAGTATCGTGTGAGACTTGCAGTAAAACTGCTTTACGACAGATTTCAACTCCTACCATTTATTTGGAACCGTTTTCAGGGAACTTCTCTGCAGCGGCGGATAGATGGGCGAGAAATAGAGCTGAAAAACAGAAACTAGAGCAGAAACAAAATTCCTGAGACACCTCGTAAGAGCCTCAGATTATTAATCCTAAAATCACTTGATACGGTGACAGGAGACTTTAAAAATGGCAGCACAATTCATTGAACAAAACGAACTGTTTAACAGTAACGAACAAGACGAAGTACAAGACATTACAACCCCAGTTCCTGACAGCACTACTGCAGGAAAAACTGAAGAGGCTGGTGTCAAAGCTGAACCAATAGAAGAATTACCAGAGAAGTACAAAGGTAAATCTGCTCTTGATATTGCTAAGATGCACCAAGAAGCTGAAAAGCTCATTGGACGACAAGCAAATGAAGTTCACGAAGTACGAAGTCTTGCAGACCAGTTATTAAAACAGCAACTCGATTCCAACAAGAGAATAGCAGCCCCGATTGAAGAATCGCTTGAAGACGACTTTTTTGCCGACCCAGCAAGTGCGGTCAACAGACAAGTAGAGAAGCATCCTGCAGTACTTGAAGCTAGACAAGCAGCTTTAGAAATGAAGAAGATGAAGACGGCACAACAATTGTCATCTAAACATCCTGATTTTGCCACCGTCGCATCAGACGCTGGATTCCAAGATTGGGTTAAATCTTCTGCAATTCGTTTAAACCTGTTTGCTAAAGCTGACGCTGAATACGATTTTGAATCTGCTGATGAATTGTTGAGTACCTACAAGGAACTTAGACAAGTCAAACAACAGAATCAAAATACTCAAACAGCAGCAGTTGAAAACAAAGCTCAAGCACAAGCAATGAAGGCAGCTACAGTCGATGTTGGTGGCTCTGGTGAAACCAGCAGAAAAGTATATCGAAGAGCAGACCTTATTAAACTGAGAATGACAGACCCTGACCGCTATATGGCACTTCAAGATGAAATCATGAGTGCTTATGCCCAAGGACGAGTCAAGTAATTTTAGAATTTATAATTTAAAGGAAATATATCATGGCATTAGGTACAGATAACGTAACGGTCACAACAGCAGCAACGTTCATCCCAGAAATCTGGAGTGACGAAATTGCAGCCGCTTACAAGAAATCATTAGTAGCAGCTAATCTTGTTAAAAAGATGTCTTTCAAAGGCAAAAAAGGCGATACAGTTCATATCCCTGTTCCAACTCGTGGTTCAGCAGCTTCTAAAACTGCAGGTTCACAAGTTACTTTGATTGCTGCAACAGAGACAGAAGTAACTGTTTCAATCACCAATCACTACGAGTATAGCCGTTTGATTGAGGATATTGTCGAAGCTCAAGCATTGTCTTCACTGCGTCAGTTCTACACAGACGACGCTGGCTACGCTTTGGGTAAGCAAGTTGACACAAGCATTATCCAATTAGGTCGTATTTCTCAAGGTGGTGCTAATACAGCAGCTTACACTAAGGGTTACATCGGTGGTGATGGTTCCACATTGTATGTTGCTGCAAACAATAACGCTTCTGCATTGACTGATGCTGGTATCCGTCGTGCTATCCAGCGTTTGGATGACAGCGATGTTCCAATGGATGGTCGTTTCTTCATTATCCCTCCATCAAGCCGTAACACATTGATGGGCTTAGCTCGTTACACTGAGCAAGCATTTGTTGGTGAGCAAGGTTCTGCTAACACCATCCGCAATGGCGAAATCGGTAACCTCTACGGTATGCCTGTATTTGTATCTTCTAACGCTGATACAACTTCTGGTTCTACTGCAGCTCGTACTTGCTTGATGGCTCACAAAGATGCAATGGTACTCGTTGAGCAAATGGGTGTTCGTTCACAAACTCAGTACAAACAAGAGTACCTCGGTACATTGTTCACTGCAGATACACTCTACGGTGTAGCTGAGTTGCGTGACTACGCTTCTGTTGCTTTAGTTGTTCCAGCTTAAGTAGTTGATTGACTCTGCCCCGGTAGAAACTGCTGGGGCAGTTTACTTTAGTACTCTCTCATAAGAGTTTTAAAATAAACTGTAAAGGTACAATATGGTTCAATTTAAATGTATTATTTCTGGCAACATTATTTCTTTTGAACACGAAGTAGATATTCTAACTACTCGTGATAATCCTGCTTATGAGGAAGTAAAAGAAGAAGTAAAACCTGTAGCAAAAACCACTAAGAAAACTGTAGCAACTTCTGAGGAAGTTTAAATGTCTATCTATCGTGGTGCAGGTGGAGCAGGAGATGCTGTTGCAGACTCCTCAAGTGAAGCTCTTTTAGTTCGTCAGTTAGCTGTAGAAGCTCAAGTAGATGCAGACGCTGCTCAAGCCTCTGCCACTGCTGCTTCTGGTTCAGCTACAACTGCTTCTACTCAAGCAAGCAACGCTTCTACATCAGCATCTAATGCTAGTACATCAGCGACTAACGCATCTAACTCAGCTACCTCTGCAAGCGGTTCAGCTTCTACAGCAACCACACAAGCCTCTAACGCAAGTACTTCTGCAACGGCTGCTGCAGCTTCAGCAAGCTCTGCTTCAGGGTCTGCTTCAACAGCAACTACACAGGCTTCTAATGCAAGTACCTCAGCAACTACAGCAAGCACTCAAGCATCTAACGCTTCCACTTCAGCAAGTGCAGCAGCAACTTCAGCAACTAATGCTTCCAACAGTGCATCGGCTGCTTCCACATCTGCTACAAATGCAAGCAACTCCGCTACATCCGCTTCAGGAAGTGCTTCTACAGCGACTACTCAAGCCAGCAATGCCAGCACTTCTGCATCTAATGCAGCTACCAGCGAAACTAACGCAGCAACATCAGCAAGCACAGCAACCACTCAAGCAGGAATAGCAACTACACAGGCTGGTAACGCTTCTACGAGTGCCACTACAGCGACTACGCAAGCTAGTAATGCTTCCACCAGTGCAACTGCTGCTGCAGCTTCTGCGACCTCAGCAAGTGGCTCTGCATCGACTGCTACAACGCAAGCATCTAATGCTAGTACATCAGCGACTAATGCTGCTACTTCGGCAACTAACGCTGCCAACTCAGCAACAACTGCAGCATCATACACTCCAAGTCAAACAGGTAACTCTGGTAAGTTCTTAACTACCAACGGAACTGCTACATCTTGGGGTACTGTCTCAGGTACTATCTCTGTTACTGGTGGTGATTTAACTCTATCTGGTAATACTGGTACTGCAATTACCAATGCAACTCTAGCAACAGTTAATAGCAATACTGGTGCTTTTGGTTCTACTACATCTATTCCAGTTATTACTGTAAATGGTAAAGGATTAATTACTGCAGTATCAACTGCAACAGTAAGTTCTTTACCTTCTCAGACAGGCAATTCAGGAAAGTATTTAACTACTGATGGTAGCACTGCATCATGGGGTACAGTTGGTGGTGGTCAATACTTTGGTACTGCTGCTACAAAGGCTATTGCTTATAACTCTACAAGTATTGCAGAGAACATTACAACTACAGCAGGTAACAACTGTTTATCTGTTGGTCCACTAACAATCGCATCAGGTTATTCTGTAACTGTTGCATCAGGGCAAAGGTGGTTAGTCTTATGAGTTCAGTCGTAATCTCAGGCGATACATCAGGTGCTATTACTTTAGCTGCCCCTGCCGTAGCTGGTACTAATACTATTACGCTACCTGCCTCTACTGGCACAGTAATGGTTAGCGGTAATATGCCAGCGTTTAGTGCTTTTAAATCAACTTCTTTAGGCACTCAATCAATTACAGCAAATACTTTTACAAAAGTTACATTTGATACTGAAGATTTTGATACAAACAATAATTTTGCATCAAGTCGTTTTACACCTACTGTAGCTGGATATTATCAAATTAATGGACAAATAGATTGCGGTGGTGCTGGAACAATTATTTGTTCAATTTATAAAAATGGTTCTGAATTCAGACGAGGTTCATCCGTTATTAGTTCTATTGAAACATATAGTAATGTTGCATCAATAGTTTATTTTAATGGTTCTACAGATTATGTTGAGCTATACGCACTTAGTAGCGGTGCTACTGGTTCAGTTTTTGCAACAGCTACTGGCGTATATACTTATATTAATGGTTCAATGGTTCGGAGTTCATAATGACTTTATACGAAAAAATTAAAACAATTTACCCCGAACTTACTGATGCTGATTTTGTTGGTCGCAATGTAACAATCACACTACAAAACGATTCAGACGGCAAAGGCGATTATATTGCTAAATGGGAACATCCTACACTAGCTAGACCAACTGCGGAGCAACTAGCATAATGGCATCTACAATATCTGCTGGAACTACAAGTGGAACTGCAATAGCGATTGCTGGTGATACTTCTGGTGCTTTATCATTACAAACTAATAATGGAACAACTGCGGTAACTATTGATACATCTGCTAATCTGCAATTTAACTCAGGTTACGGCTCAGTAGCTACTGCATACGGCTGCCGTGCATGGGTAAACTTCAATGGTACTGGTACAGTAGCTATTCGTGCTAGTGGTAATGTATCTAGCATTACTGATGACGGTGTTGGGTTATACCGAATAAATATGACAAATGCTATGCCTGATACAAACTTTTGTTTACAAGGGACTGGTGGTGGAACAACAGGTGGTTTTCTACTTAGAGATAACTCAGACGGTTTAGCACGAACAACTTCGATGGTTCGCATCAATACAGCTAGTTCTGGACCAGCTGACCAAGACCAAGCATTCATCAACATTGCTATCTTTAGATAATTAGGATAAAATGATACAAAGAATAATCTACCCTAATGACGATGGCGGTGTATCTATTTTGATACCAACTGCTGAGTACCTTGAAACACACACTATTGAAGAACTAGCTGCTAAAGATGTACCTAAAGGTAAGCCTTTTAAGATTGTATCTATAGAGGATATTCCAACAGATAGAACCTTTAGAGACGCATGGGAGTATCAAGAATGATTGTTATTAACATAGACAAAGCTAAAGTTATTACTAAAGATAGATTACGTACTGAGCGTACTCCGTTGCTAGAAGTTCAAGATGTATTGTTTCAAAGAGCTTTAGAGACTGGTGCAGACACTGCTGCTATCGTTGCTGAGAAGCAAAGACTAAGAGACATTACTTCTTTAGTTAATATTGCTACAACGCTTGATGCACTAAAAGCACTTAAAGCGGAGAATACATAATGACAATGATTATTGATGGGACTAATGGTCTTACATTTAACAACGCTACTACACAAAATAGTGGTGGTAAAATATTACAAGTAGTTCAAGCTGTAAAAACTGATACATTTTCTACTACAAGTGTAGTACCAACTTATGTTGATGTAACTGGTTTATCGGTAACAATTACTCCTCTTTTTGCTTCAAGTAAGGTGCTTGTTTTTGTTAATATGGTTCTTGGAACTTCTGCTTATAATGCTTATTACAGATTAAATAGAAATAGCACCGCCATTTTAATTGGTGATACTGCTGGTAATAGAGCAACTGTTACTGAAGCTATGGACGCTGGTGATACGGATGGTTCTAGAAAACAAACTCCTGTAAATACTTGTTATCTAGATTCTCCAGCAACAACAAGTGCCACCACTTACAAAGCTACAATTTGTGCTAGAACATCTGGAAATACTGTTTATATAAATCGTTCTGGAAATGATAATAATGATATTACTTATGACCCTAGAGCAACATCCACAATTACAGTAATGGAGATTTCTGCATGATTGATTATTCTCAAATTCTTTCTAAAAATTATACAAATGCACAATGGTCTTTAAATGGCGATTATTATGATGGTTTGATATGGTTAGATGAATCACCAAAACCAACACAAGATGAACTTGATGCTCTTTGGGAATCAACCAAAGCTCAATTATTAGCAAAAAAAGAGCAAGCCGAATCAACTAAAATATCTGCACTAGCTAAACTAGCGGCATTAGGTTTAACCCAAGCTGAAGTAACTGCATTGGTAGGATAACATGACAGATTCCGTAGAGCGTATCGCTGTGTTAGAAGCTGAAGTAGAAAAGCTACAAGCCAGTCAGAAAGAAATACTAGACTGTATCCATGCAGTGCGTGATGAGATGATGCGTTACAAAGGCTTCTTAGGTGGAGTTGCTTTCTTAGCTTCTGGTATCGGTATATTCTTGACTCTGTTCAAGGATTGGATTTTTAAACACTTTGCGTAAGGTAATATGCGTTCACATTCAGTAGGTAAGAATTTAGTTGCAAACACTAAGACTACCTTGTTCACTGTCCCTACTAGGAACATGGCATTGTGGAAGCTGTTGTACGCTTTTAATAATACTTCTTCAGCTAAGACATTTAGTTGCTGGTGGTATGACAAGAGTGAAAACGTAGAAGTAGCGATTGCTTCTGCTTATCCACTTTCTTCTAAAACATTCTTCTTACTCGGTGACGGGAATTATGTTGTTTTAGATGAGGGAGATGAAATTAGAGCTATCTCTGAAACAGGTTCTACCACTACTGTTGTTATTACAGTAGAGTTAGACGCTAGGTCAACTGTACAAAACTTTGCATAAAGGATAATCATGGTAACTAAGAAACAAACAGCTAAAGTCGGTAAAGTAATGTCTGAATACAAAGCTGGTGGACTACACAGCGGTAAAGGCGGTCCTGTAGTAAAGAGCCGTAAACAAGCTATTGCTATTGCTATGAGCGAAGCTAAGATGCCTCAGTCTAAGATGATGAAGAAATCTGCTGGTAGAGGTCGATAATGAAACAAGGACTCTATTCCAATATCGCAGCCAAGAAAGCTCGTATTAAGGCTGGTTCAGGTGAGAAGATGCGTAAAGTAGGCTCCAAAGGCGCTCCTACTGCTCAAGACTTTAAAGACTCTGCTAAGACTGCAAAGAAGAAGAAATAATGCCTAAGAAAGCGTTTCAGAACCCTGAAGGCGGTCTCAATCAAAAAGGTAGAGACTACTACAATAAGACTACTGGTTCTAAGCTAAAGCCACCAGTGTCTGCTAAAGAGGCTGCAAAGTCTCCTAAAGCTGCTGGTAGACGTAAGAGCTTTTGCGCTCGAATGGGTGGTGTTGCAGGTCCTATGAAGGACGAAAAAGGCAGACCTACTCGTAAAGCACTGGCATTAAAGAAGTGGGATTGTTAAAATAATTGTTGACACATAGTCAAAACTGTGTTACACTAAGGAAAATATGGCATCTAAAAACTACCTAGAACTCACTAACGAGGTATTAATACGACTGCGTGAGCCAGAGGCTTCCTCAGTGTCTGATAACGCCTATGTTAAGCTCATTGCTAAGTACATCAATGATTCTAAGCGTCAAGTAGAAGATGCGTATAACTGGAATTCATTATCTGAGACATTATCTGCTACAACTGCTACGGACATCTTTAACTATGTCTTGACAGGCACTGGTCAGCGTTTCCGTGTGATTGATGTCTTAAATGACACTAGCAATACTGTTCTACAGAACGCTACTACTCATTGGATGAACCGGATGTTTTTATTAGGTTCTACCACTAAAAATTCACCAATGTACTATAACTTTAACGGTACAAACACCAATGGTGATACACAGGTTGATTTATTCCCTATTCCTGATGGTGTGTATGATATTCGCTTTAACGTCATTCGTCCACAGGTTGAATTAGCAGCTAACTCAGACAAACTCTTAGTTCCACATGAGCCTGTAATTCTTGGTGCTTTGGCTAGAGCGCAAGCTGAGCGTGGTGAAGATGGCGGTGTACAGTCTGCTGAGACATACGCATTATTTAAACAAAGTTTATCAGATGCAATTTCGTTAGAGTCTTCACGCTATGTTGAAGAATCTGAATGGATTAGCGTATAATGGCTGGACAGTTACAGACCTCCTCCATTGCTGCTCCGGGATTCTATGGACTAAACCTCCAAGAATCAAGTATTACTTTAGCTTCTGGGTTTGCACTTAAAGCACAGAACTGTGTTATTGATAGATATGGTCGTATTGGTGCTAGACGTGGTTGGACACCTTTAAATGCTACCAATGCAGATTTAGGTTCTAATCCCATTGAAGCCATGATGGAAGTAGTTGATGGCGGTGACAACACTATCATCTCTGCTGGTAACAATAAGTTATTTACTGGTCGTGCAACATTAACACAGAAGCTAGTTCGTAACGCAACTAACTCAGGTAACGCTACTTACACAATTACTGCTAATAACTGGCAGATGGCTGCGATGCCTTATGGTGATGTAAACGACTTTCAGCCTCATGCGTATTTAGCACAGGCTGCACATCCTATGTTGGTGTGGCATGAGTTACCTACATCAGGTGGTTCAGGACATGCTCATGATTCAGGTACTTTTGGATTTCAGCAAGTAGGTGATATTGGTACACTACCAGCAAACCACACTACTGCTAGTTTTAAACCTAACACTGTATTGTCTGCTTATGGACGTATCTGGGTAGGTAACATTACTGGCGACACACAGACTGTCTATTTTAGTGACCTATTGCGTGGTACAGACTTTACAACAGGTTCTGCAGGTTATTTAAACCTACAAGAAGTATTTCCTAACGCTGATAATGTGGTTGCTCTTGCTGCACACAATGGATTCTTAGTTATCTTTGGTCGTAATAACATTGCTATCTACGCTAATCCGATTGATACAGGTGCATTAGTTTTACAAGACATTATTTATAATGTTGGTTGTCTGTCAAGAGACTCAATTCAAAACATTGGAACAGACTTAGTGTTCTTGTCTAATTCAGGTGTTCGTAGCCTTGCTCGTGTAATTCAAGAAAAATCGCTTCCAATGAACGATATTTCTAAGAATGTTCGTGATGATTTAATGGCTAACGTATTCTCTGAAGCGGATTTAGGTAAGATTAAAAGTATTTATCACGAGAGAGACGCTATTTATTTATTGTCTTTACCTACTACTAAGTTTGTTTATTGTTTTGATACTCGTTCCCGTCTAGAAGATGGTTCAGCTAGAGTAACTGTTTGGGACAACTTAGAACCTAAGTCTTTTTGTATTACACAAGCTAAAGAACTATTGATTGGTAAAACATCTTACATTGGTAAGTATTTTGGTTTTTCAGATAATGGTTCCACTTATCGCTTACAGTACTACACTAACTATTTTGATTTTGATGCTTCTACAAAGCTAAAGATTTTAAAGAAGATTGGCTGGGTTCTTATTGGTGGTACAAACCAATCTGTAGCAGTTAAGTGGGGATTTGATTACACTGAAAGTTATAACGCTACTACTTACGTTCTAGACACCGCTGTTGTCTACGAATACAACATTGGTGAATACAATATTGCTGAATACTCTTCAGGCATTGTATTAGATAGATTCTCTGTAAATGCTGGTGGTTCAGGAACAATTATGCAACTTGGTTTAGAAGCAGACATCAATGGAAACCCTATGTCAATTCAAAAGATTGACGTAGCAGTTAAAGCAGGTAAAACATTAGTTTAAGGATACGATATGGCAGATTATAGTAAAGCAACGAATTTTACCGCTAAAGACGGACTTCCTACAGGAAACGCTGGAAAGATTGTTAAAGGTACAGAGATTGATACCGAGTTTACAGCTATCTCTTCAGCAATTGCCTCTAAATCAAACATCAATAGCCCAACATTCACAGGCACTCCTGCAGCTCCTACAGCGGGTTCAGGCACTAATACGACTCAGCTTGCTAATACTGCTTTTGTTAAAGCAGCAATTGACACACTAGCTTTAGGTAATATGTCTACACAAGCGAAGACTGCTGTTGATATTACTGGTGGAACTATTGTTGGTATTACTGATTTAGCGGTTGCTGATGGCGGTACAGGTGCTTCTACTTTGTCTGCTAATGCAGTGTTATTAGGTAACGGAACTTCTGCGTTACAGACAGTAGCTCCGGGAACTTCTGGTAATATTTTGAAGTCTAATGGAACTACATGGACATCCGCAGCAGCCACTACAGTCTCAGGTTTAGGTTTAAACGGAGAAGTGTGGAACAACGTTACAAGCACTCGTAGTTTTAATACTCAATACACTAACTCTCGTAGTTACCCTATAGCTGTGTCAGCAAGAACAACTTGTGCCACAAATTCATCTATTAATTTTATTGTAGATAGTGTGTCTATCTCTAACTTTAACTGGCAATGGAATGGCTGCGGTGCTTTTGGTGGTGGCTTTGTTATTGTTCCTCCGGGAAAGACTTATCAATTAGACAGTGGTCAAAGTGTTGATTTCTGGAGAGAGTTATATTAAGGATAGATGATGAAATATTATAAAGACGCTGACAATAAAATATACGGTTTTGATAGTACACAAACAGTTTCATCAGGCTTAGTAGAGATTACTAAACTAGAAGCTGAAGTAATTGGTAAACAAAACTTTGAAGCTGCTAGAGAAGCAGAGATTGCTGCAATGGATTATGTTCGTCAAAGACTGACAGCTTATCCAGAGTTAGGACAATTTGTAGATGCTTGGGTTAAGAATGATACAGAAGCATTAGAAGAGTATCGTACTGCTTGCTTAGCAGTTAAAGCAAAGTATCCTAAACCAGCAGGGTTCTAATTGAGTTTTAAAGTACCTGTCGTCATTCGTGAAGACTACACAATGTTGTTAGAGCTTCATGCGGATTTAATATGGTTTCATACAGATGTTCGTAAATGGACACCAACAGTTAAGACAAAGTATTTAGAAGATTTAAATTTATTACAACACTTAGTATCTGTCCCTTTAGTAGCTTTTGCTTCTGAGGACAATAAAAAATTAGTTAAGTTTGGTAAATCAATTGGGTTTGAATTTAAAGAAGATTTCATAGGTCAGGATAAACAAATGTATCACATATATAGTAGGAGTCTATAATGGGTGGAGCAGCGGCACTAGCAGGTCCAGTACTAGGAGTAGCTGGCGGATTAATTTCAGGTTCTAAAGCAGCAGACGCTGCAAAAGGACAAGCTGAAGCATTACGAGCTGCTGCAGATAAAGCCTCTGCAATGGCTCAGTTTAATCCTTATGGGATGACAACTAACTTCGGTACGTCTACATTTGCTGACGGAAGAGGAAGCTACCAACTATCACCACAGCTACAAGCTATTCAGAATAAACTCTTTGGAGCTACTGGTCAATACGACCCTACTCAAATAGGAGCTGCTGCACAACCTATTATGGGTGGCGCACAGTCTTTATTTAACTTAGGGCAACAGTACTTAGCAACTTCGCCACAGCAAGCTGCTCAAGACTACATGACAAGCCAACAGGCTTTGTTAGCTCCGTCAAGAACAGCCGATTTAGCTCGATTACAAACAACTAACTTTGGTCGTGGTACAGGCGGTCTAGGTGTACAAACAGGCACTGGTGGCGCTCCTTCCAACCCATTAGCACAAGCGTTGTTTAATGCTCAATCTCGTCAAGACTTAGAACTTGCTGCTAGAGCTGATGAAGCTGGCATGGCTAGAGCTAAGTTTGGTGCTGGTCTGTTTGGTACTGGTGGTGAATTGTTAGGTCAAGTACCTACATTAACAACCGCTGGTTACAAGCCTTTAGGCGCTCAGTTAGAGTTGTTAGGAACTACAGAAAAGCTAGGACAACAACCTTTCTTGTTGTCTCAAGACTTGGCAAATCAATACGCTCAAGCAGGTGCAAGAGCAGGTCAACTCTATCTACAACCACAAGCTGCTGCAGCTAACGCCTATAGTCAGTATCAAGGCTATAGTCCACTTGGTACAGCACTTAGCGGTGCTGGTTCTGCAATGGGTGGTGGTGGAGGGGCTGGAAGCAGTTGGTTTAATAATTTGTTTAGTAGCGGAACTAATCGTAATGTCGATATTAACACAATGCCTACATCTAACTGGGCTTCAGGAGCATTTTAATTATGGCAGATAATATTGTAGGCGGTTTATTTGGTGTAGACCCAGAACAACTGATGCGTCAGCGTCAAGCAACGGACGCAGCTAACGCTTTTCGTTATGCAAATCTTGAGCCTTTACAGCAAGCTAAGATGTCTATCTATCAAGGCGGTGCTGGACTGGCTCGTGGTGTGTCTGGTTTACTTGGTGGAGACCCTGAATTAGAAAAAGTATCTAAGATTAAACAACTGTCTTCACAGTTTGATTTAACATCTCCACAAGGCATTAGAGATTTTGGTCGTGCTTTGCAACCTTTTGCTCCTAATGAATCTATGCTGGCTGCAGCAAAGGCAGACGAGATGGAGAAGAGTGGTTTAGGTCTACAGAAGACTCGTGCAGAGATTAGTAAAGCTGAATTATCTGCTGCTAATGAAGAGAAACTTCGTGCTGAGTTATCGGCTTTACCTCCTACTGCAACAGAACAAGATGTTATTACAATAGTAACAAAGTATGGTTCTCCTGATAAGATTCTACAAGTTCTACAGCGTTCACAAGATGCTAAACTTCGTAGGGCAGAGATTGCTGCAACTAAAGGCGCTGCTCCGTCTAAACCTTTAGGAGCAAGTCTTCAAAAGAGTGAAGACAAAGATTTGGAAGCTATTGACACTTACACAGCTCAGTCTGAAGCGTTGGGTCCTTCAATTCTAAACTTAACACCAGATGCAAAAGGTGTTCGCAAGTTAAATCTAAGTCCTGTTAATAATGCTAAGTACATGGCACAAAACGCTGTAGGTAACTCTACTGATGAAAGTCGTGCTTATGAAGCACTGAAGTCTGCAGTTGATACAGCCGTTAACTTACAAGTTAGTGCTGAGAAGGGTGTACAGACCGATAAGGACGTATTGCGTTTTGCTAATGCTTTGGTAGCTGCTTATGGTCGAAACGATTCAGAGGCTTCATTACAAGCCTTAAAGCGTTACAACGACGCTATTGTAAAAGCTAAAGAACGCACATCGACTAGGATTGACCAACGACGTACTTCACAGAATGTAGAACCTTTGTTCGGAGGTCAAGCACCAAAACAATCTTCTGGTGCAAAGAAAACTCGTACACTTGCGTCTGGTCTTGTTGTAACTATTGAGGATTAATAATGCCAAAATATACCATCAATGGTGTAACTTACAACTCTGCTACTGCGTTATCTGATGCAGATTTAGAAGAATTAGCTGGTGGAACAGCACAAGCTCCGACACAGGCTGCTCCTGTTGCTACTGCACCAAAACAGCGTTCAATGGTAGATGAGTTTGGTCGTCAGATTGGACTAACTGCTCGTGCTGGTTATGAAGCCTTTACTTCACCTGCCACAATGATATTAGAAGCAATTAGAGGCGGTTATAACTTAGGCGCACAGGCACTTGGTTCAGAGAGTCGTATGCCTTCTGCTGCTCAAGCACAGAGTCAAATGCTGACACAAGCTGGCATCCCTGTTCCTGAAAATGCTTTAGAACGAGCTGTTCAGTCAGGTACACAAGCAATGGCAAGCACTGCAGGAATGGCTAAGTTAGCTCCTAATATCCCTGCTCTTGCGTCTGACTTAATTCGTCAAGTTCCTGCTTCTGCTGCTGCAGGTCTTGTTGCACAACCAACTGCTGAAGTTGTTAAAGAAATAACAGGTAGCGATACTGCAGCAACTATTGCAGGTATTCTTACTGGTACTATAGCTGCTTCAGCAACAGGTAAAGGAATTGATTATAAATATCGTCCAAGAGAAACCATTGCTCAAGTTAAAGAAAAAGCTGTTCAATCTTATCAAGCAGTCGAAGATGCTGGCATTACCTTGAAACCAACAAGCGTACAAGGTATGTTTAAAGAAATCAGTACTGCCCTTGATGATGCTCGTATGGTTCCCGGTACAGATTCAGCAAAAGAAGTAACTGCTCGTTTAACTGAGATGGCTCGTGTATTAGGTAACAATACTGAACTTCCATTTAGTTCTTTAGATAAAATGAGAGCAATGTTAAACGACTTAAAAGGAAGTAATAATGCGGATGTACAGCGTTTAGGCGGTGTTGCTGTTTCCAAAGTAGATGATTACATTAGTAACATTACAGGTAAAGACATTATTGCTGGTAAAGATGGTATTAATAAAGCTGTCAAAGACATCATGTCTGCTCGTAAGGACTGGAGAAATGCCAACAGAGCGCAAACACTAGAAGATGCTTTGAATGTTGCCGAAGTTAAAAAATTAGACCCTAAAGCATCTGAGAGTGAATTGATTCGACGTGGCTTTATTAATCTTGCTGCTAATAAAGACAAAATGAGAGCGTTTACAACTACTGAACAGAACATCATTAAGTCCGTAGCTAAAGGTGGTCCTTTTGATTCGGTTCTAAGTTTAATAGCAAGGTTTAGTCCATTACGTTCACAATTAGCTGCTGCTGGTGGAGCTGCTTTATATACTCAATCTCCAACTGGTGCATTAGCAATGTCAGGTGCTGGTTTATCTGCTGACTTACTACAAAGTGCATTACGTCGCCAAGCTGCACAATCTGCAGTTGGTCAACTTGCTGCTGGCGCTCAAGCACCTGCTCCAAATCTTGCCTATCGTGGTTTATTAGGCGGTGCGTTAAACCCTCCTGAAAATCAATAAAAATACACACTATACACACAATGAATAATTATGGCAGACCTTTACGGAATAAACGAAGGAGTAAAGACACTCACTGGTAGCCTTGACGCTAGTAGAGAAAGCGGTAAAGCATTAGGAAAACAAGTTGAAGCTATACAAAAAGATGCAATAGACGTAGCTCAACAGAAAGCTAACGAAAGACGCAGAGCTGCTCGTGAAGCTGAATTTAAAAAAGAGAAAGCCTTAATCAAGGCTCTTGACCACTGGAAACATCAGAAACAAATCAGTGAACAAGAAGCAAAGTTAAAGATAGACTTTGTTAAAAAACATGGTGCAAAGGAATGGGAAGCAGTTCTCAAAATCAAATTGGATATAGAAAATAGTGAACGAAAGAATAATGCAGAATTTCAACACGACATTAAAGCGGTTAGAAGAGTGCAGTTCTACTGTTTTGCGCTTGCTGCGGTCATTGCGTGGTTTTGTACTTGGGGTTATAAACTTTAGGAGTAAGTAATGTTTGGAATAGATGACATCATTGGTGTAGGGATGAAACTGGTAGATAAGTTAATACCAGACCCAGCACAGAAAGCACAAGCACAGTTAGACCTAGCTAAGTTAGCTCAGGACGGTAAACTTGCTGACATTCAAGCGGATATGAATGAAGCACAAGAGTTAACTAAGCGACTACAAGCTGACATGAATAGTGACTCTTGGCTATCTAAGAACATAAGACCAATGACGTTGATTGCTATTCTTGCTGGATACTTTATCTTTGCTGGGTTGTCTGCTGCAAAGATTGATGTCACAGGTGAGTATGTCCAGTTGCTAGGTCAATGGGGTATGCTAATTATGTCTTTCTATTTCGGGGGTCGCACTTTGGAGAAGATAATGGACATGAAAGCTAAGGAAAAAGATGAATCTAAGTGAACACTTTACTTTAGAAGAACTAACTGCTACTTCTCATAGACAGTTTGACAACACTCCTAACGCTACTGAAATAGCTAACTTAACAAGGTTAGCAGCTACGCTTGAGCAGGTTAAGACTTTACTAGGCGGTAAGCCTGTAATGATTAACTCTGGATTTAGGTCTAAGGCTGTGAATGATTCTGTTGGAAGTCGAGACACCAGCCAACATCGTATAGGAGCTGCTGCTGACATAAGAGTCCCCGGAATGACCCCTAATGAGGTCGTACAGGCTATCATAGCTTCTGACATAGTGTATGACCAACTCATCAGAGAATTCGACTCATGGACGCATATAAGCGTTCCTGATATGCCTTCTAGACCTCCTCGTAAACAAGTGCTAATTATAGACAAACAAGGCACTAGAGTTTACTCATAATTGTGTAGTATATTACACAAAAAAACCCCGCCGAAGCGGGGCTAAAGTACTACCACACACAAGGAATTAGATTTCACACCCTCCAGCAGTGCAGCTCAACATCTGAGCGCCTTCGACATTATCGTCATATTCTTTGAAGTTCTCCCAGTCTACGGTATCAGGAACCAACAACTTTAATCTGTTGTAGGTCTCTTCGTCACACTCTTCATAAGGTGCTTGCTTGTAAGTGCCACCATCCATTGGTAGGAAAGACACTCCAGTAACTTCATCAAAGTGTTTGAATGTCCACGCCCCTACATCCATCCATTCGTTCTCTAAGACAGAGATAGTGACTGACGGCTTATGCTCACAGTAATGACGCTGAAAGATTAACCACAAACGTAAGTGTTGAATAGCAGTTAAGTCTTCACGCAACAGTCCACCTTCAGCTACTTCTACAGGAAAACTAAAGACTGTAGTTGACTCAGGTTTCATCACACAAGGCTCTGCAACGAAACCAGCTTGAATCATAAACTGAGTTAAAGGGTCTTTGTTGTCAGCTCTGACACGACGTATATAATATTTACTATGCTGAGGATGAATACCAGAGGCAGTAGAGCATAGCTGACTGACGGTACCTTCGGGTTTAACCGCCGTGACAGCAACACTCTGATTAATTCCGATAGCGTTAGCAAACTTAGCATTAGTAGCGATAGCAATATCACGTAGTGCCTCCAATCGTGCAGGTAATGATTCATCATCAGGATTATTTAACAAAGTGTTGTCACAGATACCAGTCATAGACACACCTAAGAGTGCTTCTTCTTCAGTATTCTTTTGCCATATCTTACGCAAGTAAGGGAAGTCTGTTAACGACGCTTGAAAAGTTCCAAGAATTGTAGCAAGCCTAATCTTATTAGCAATACTATCTTCAGTGTCAGTAGAGCGAATGATGCAAGAAGACAAATTAC
>Ga0209088_10000500_pt1 | contig 27656 bp, 27 predicted proteins | sample S_140625_EF_Meta_FD_187324 | JGI IMG/M metagenome (GOLD analysis project Ga0209088, IMG submission 187324) | Freshwater microbial communities from Lake Simoncouche, Canada to study carbon cycling - S_140625_EF_MetaG (SPAdes) (version 2) | ecosystem: Environmental > Aquatic > Freshwater > Lake ... | reverse complement strand
TGTGAAGTCGATTTCCGACCCGTTCTTGCGCCGACCGGTGCTCACGGTGGTGATCAGCCTGCTGATCCTGCTGGTGGGTCTGGTGAGCCTGCCGCTGCTGCAGGTGGAGAACCTGCCCCCCATCGCGCCCAGCCGCATTACGGTCCGCGCCAATTATCCCGGCGCCGGTCCTGAGGTCATGGAACAGGGGGTCACCGCCCTGCTGGAAAAGCAGCTTTACGGCCTGGATCGGCTAGAGACCATTCGCTCCACCAGCTCCGCCAACAGCAGCACCCTCACCCTCGGCTTCCAGGGGGGCAGCCCGGAACTCAACCAGATCAATACCCAGAACGAGGCCGCCGTGGTGGCCCGCCAGCTGCCGGCCCCGGTGGCCCGCTTCGGGGTGCAGGTACGCCGCAGCTCCGATGATCTGCTCAAGGTGCTCAGCTTCAGCACCAGCGGCCAGCCCTACAACCCCACCTTCCTGAGCGGTTGGGTGGACCAGGTGGTGAAGGATCGGCTGCGGCGGGTGGAGGGGGTGGGGGATGTGAGCCTGTTCGGAGGCAGCAGCCTGGCCTTCCGGCTCTGGCTCGATCCCGCCCGACTGGAGCAGCGCAACCTCACGATCCTGGACGTGCGCCAGGCCCTGCAGCAGCAGAACGTGCTCGCCGCCCTCGGCCAGGTGGGGGGGGCGCCGGCCCCCGCCGATCAACGCATCACCCTGCCCTTGCGGATGGAGGGTCGGCTACGCAGCCCGGCGGACTTCGAGGAGCTGGTGGTGGCCCGCAGCCCCACGGGGGGCCTCACCCTGCTGCGGGACGTGGGCCAGGTGAACCTGGGCAGCGAGAACTACGACGTGATTGCCACCGACCTGCGGGGTAATCCCTCCGTGGCCCTGGCGATCTATCAACGGGACGGCAGCAATGCCCTCGCCGTGGACCGCGGCCTGCGCCAGGCCCTGGAGGAGCTGACCCCCCAGTTCCCGCCAGGGGTGGCCATGGAGGTGATCGTGGACGAGGCGGAGGCGGTACGCACAAGCATCGACCGGGCGATCGAGGCGCTGCGGGATGCGGTGCTGCTGGTGTTCCTGGTGCTGCTGCTGGGCCTCGGCAACACCCGGCTGGCGCTGATCACGGCCCTGGCGGTGCCGGTGGCCCTGATCGGCTCCCTGAGCGTGTTGCTGCTGACGGGCAGCTCGATCAACAGCCTCACCCTGTTCGGGATGGTGCTGGCCTCCGGGCTGGTGGTGGATGACGCGATTGTGGTGAGCGAGGACATCGGCCGACGGATTGAGGAGGGCACGCCCCCCCTCCAGGCCGCCCGGGCGGCGATGGCGGAACTGGGCGGCGCCGTGGTGGCCACCTCCCTGGTGCTGGTGGTGGTGTTCATCCCGGTGCTGGGGTTGGAGGGCAGCGTGGGGCGGCTCTACGGACCGATCGCCATCGCCATCACCAGCGCCATCGTGTTCTCGTTGGTGAATGCCCTCACCTTCACCCCGGTGGCCGCCAGCCGACTGCTGGACAACGGGCGGCGCGAACCGGCCTGGCTGCGCCGCTGGATCGATCCCCCCCGCCGGGGCCTGGAAGCCCTGGAGGGGCCCTACGCCCGGGCCCTGGACGCGGTGCTGAAGGGCCGGCGCTGGGTGGTGGGGCTATTGCTGGTCGGCCTGCTGCTCACGGCCTGGGCCCTCCAGCAGCGCCCCACGGCCTTCATCCCCCAGGAGGACACCGGCCAGCTGCGGGGGGTGGTGATCCTGCCCGATGGCCTGGCCCTCGCCCAGACCCAGCGGGTGCTGGAGCAGGTGCGCCAGGTGGCGGTTCAGGAACCCCTGATCGCCCATGCCAACTTCTACGCCGGGCGCTCCTTCGGCGACAGCAGCCCCAACAAGGGGCAGTTCTTCCTGCGCCTGCGGCCCGTGGCCGAACGCCTGGGCCCCAACCAGAGCAGCGTGGCGGTGGCGGAACGGATCAACGGCAAATTACGGCGGGCGATCCGCACGGCGGTGGTGCAACTGAGCGAAGCCCCCAGCGTGCGGGGCTTCAGCAGCGAAGGGGGCCTGGAACTGGAGCTGCTCGACACCAGCTCCGGCCAGCTCGACCTGGAGGCCTTCGAGCGAGAGGCCCGCGCCTTCATCGCGGCGGCCCAGGCCACGGGGTCCTTCGAACGGGTCTCCACCCGCTTCACCGCCAGCGCCCCCCAGCTGCAGCTGATCCCCGACCGGCTGCGGATGGCGGCCCTGGGGGTGGATCCGGCCAGCGTGGTGGACACCCTCGGCGCCAGCTTCGGCAGCGACTACGTGAACGACAGCTTCGAAGGCGACCAGGTGCGGCGGGTGATCGTGCAACTCGATGGGCCCGGCCGGCGGGAGGCCAACAGCGTCTTGTCGTTGCCGGTGCGCAACCGCGAAGGCCGGCTGATCCCCCTGGCCCAACTGGTGACCCTGAACCAGGCCGCGGGCCCCACCACCATCGACCACAACCGCCTGGTGCGCTCCATCAGCATCCGGGCCCTCCCGGGGCCGGGGGTGAGCAGTGGCCAGGCCATGGCGGTGCTCGAACGGGTGCATCAACAACGGGCCAGCACGGTGATCGACCTGGAATGGGCCGGCCTGGCCCGCGAAGAGGCCCGAGCCACCGGGGGGAACGGCCGCCTGTTGCTGCTCGCCGTGGTGGTGATGGCCCTGGTGCTGGCGGGGCTCTACGAAAACTTCACCGACCCGTTGATCATTCTGGTCACCGTTCCCCTGGCCCTGCTCGGGGCGGCGCTGGGGCTGATGCTCCGCCAGCTGCCCCTGGATGTGTACGGCCAGATGGGGTTGCTGGTGCTGGCCAGCCTGGCGGCCAAGAACGGCATCCTGATCGTGGAGTTCGCCAACCAACGCCTGGCCCAGGGGCTACCGATCGATGCCGCGATCCGGGGCGCCGCCGTGGCCCGCCTGCGGCCGATTTTGCTCACGGTGATCTCGTCGCTGGCCGGTTGCCTGCCCTTGCTGTTCCCCAGTGGTGCCGGAGCCGCCAGCCGATTGAGCATCGGCACGGTGGTGTTCAGCGGCCAACTGGTGTCCACCGTCCTCAGCCTGATCGTGGTGCCGGCGCTCTATCGCCTGATCAAGGGCTGGGAGCTCAGCAGGCGGTCCTCCCGCCAGCAGGGGGCGGAGTCCGGCCCCTGACGGGCATCGTCCCGCCGGGGCCATGCAGCCGCGATCGCCCTGCCCAGCATGGGAGCACATCCCCCGGCACCCTGTGGCCATGACCGGATCGCGCCCCCTCTGGACCGATCGCCAGGAGGCCGGACGCGCCCTGGCCGCGCGGCTGGCGGATCACCGCGGCCAGGGTGCCACCACCACCCTGGTGGCGTTGCCGCGGGGGGGCGTGGCCGTGGCGGCGGCGATGGCGCAGGAGCTGCAGCTGCCGTTGGTCACCTGGGCGGTGCGCAAACTCGCCCATCCCAGCCAGCCGGAATACGCCATCGGTGCCCTGGCCCCGGGGGGATGGGTGCTGTGGGATGAGGAGAGCGTGCGGCGCATGGGGCTGAGCCAGGCCCAGCAGCAGCGGCTGCTGGCGGAGCAACAGGCGGAACTGGAACGGCGCCAGCGGACCTACGCCGATCCGTCACCGGAGACGCTCCGCCACCGCTGGCTGGTGGTGGTGGATGACGGCATCGCCACCGGCCTCACGGCCCAGGCGGCCCTACGGTCGCTGCGGCAGCTTCAGCCGGCTGGCCTGATCCTGGCGGTGCCCGTGCTGGACCGGCGGGTGATCTCCACCCTGGCTCCCCTGGCGGAACGGTTGGAGGCGTTGGCGGTGGTGGAGGGGCTGGAGACCGTGGGCAGCTGGTACCGACGCTTCGATCAATTGGACGACGACGATGTGGTCCAGCTGTTGGCGCGCCATGGCCTCCAACCTGCCCTCCGCGACGGACCGGCGGCGAGGGCCGGGCGCGGTGCTCACGGTGGGGCGCCCGCCACCGGCAGGGCGGCCATCGCCTGGCAGGCCGCCAACGGCGGGAAGGCCGCCAGCAGGGAGGGGTCGAACTGAACGCCGCTGCGGCGCAGGCCCTGGCAGGCCTTCACCACCCCCACGGCCGTATCGAAGCGCAGCTGCTGCTCCAACAGTCGACTCATCGCCTGGCAGGTCTGGTTCAGGGAGCCGAAGGGCACCACCACGCCGGCACCGCCCCGCATCTCCCAGCTGTTGTTGCCCTGCAATTGCCCGCCATACCAGTAATCCGCCTGGGGATCGGCCCAGCCCCCCACGAAGGCCCGCGGACCCTCGCAGCGCACCTGGCGAGCGCTGAACCCGTATTCGGAAGCCTGACCGAATTCGGTGTTGTATTGGTAGCTGTTGTTATTCCCTCCAAAGGAACGACTTTCGGAACTGTTCAGCTGGGAGTTGGAGGCACTGCCCATGGCACTCGCCTCGGCCCCGGAGCCACTGCTGGCGGCATTGCTGCCGCCTAGGGCCTGGGCCAGGCCAGCGGGGGCGGCCAACGGGCCCAGCAGAGCGAATAGCACTCCGAGCCGCCGAAACCGCCCCATCCCATTGCGCATTTGGTCGGTGAATTGGTCTGCGATTCCGGCCATCTTCCTACCTCAGAACGTGCCGCCGAAGGTGGAGTTCTCGATCGTGCGCTCCTCCACCGTGGTGGTGCCGGTGTAGTGCTCACGCACCAGGGCATCGCGGCTGTTGCGGTCCTCCCCCTCGGCCCGCATCAGGGTGGAAATACTGCCGCCCGTCAGCCGCAGCTCCAGGTCCTTGAAGGTCGGATCCGCATCCAGGCTCAACTTGAGCTCCTGATGGACGTTCTCGCTGCTGGTCTCACCACTCCAGCTGGACCGGGAGCTGCCCTCCTGGTGGAGTTCCCGGAAACCGTCGGTGATCGTTTCCATGGTGCGGCTGTTGAGATCCTTCATCCCCAGGCGAGCCTCCAACCCTCCGGCCTGGCCGGGAGCAGACAGCAGGGGCAGGAACAGGGCCGCCAGCAGGGCGGTCCGCAGGGCGACGGGGGCCGCGAGGGACTCAGCGAAACAGGGCATGACAGCAGCATCCGGGAGGGGTACGGCGGACAGCATGCGGCGCCCGGGAAGCAGGCCAAAACGATGGCGGCGGCATCGCCGCGACGATGGTGTTGGCTGCGGCAGCGACGGTTCAGGAGCGATTCAATGCGCCGCCCGGGGCAACTGCTGCAGAAACCAGTCACGGGCCTGGCGGGCGGCGGCCTGGCCCTGAACCTCCTCGCCCTCTGGGCGGGGTCGGTCCATCGACAGCACGGTCATCTGATGGAGGGCCTGCAGCCGTGCCGCCGCCCAGCTGTTCAACTCCAGAAGATCCACGTCCTCCCCCCCCACCATCAGCAACGTGGGGCTGACGATGCGGGCCAGGGCATCGAAGGCCAGGTCGGGCCGTCCATTCCAGGACACCACCGCCAGCACCGCACCGGGGCGCTCGGCGGCGGCCTGCAACACGGCGGCGGCGCCGCGGCGGACCCCCAGCAGCCCCAGGGGAAGGGAGGCGATCGGCCGATGCTGGCCCAGCCAGTCGATGGCGGCGATCAGCCGGGTGCTGAGGCGGGCGATGTCGGCCGTTTCGCTGGTGCCAACCGGCGGGGCGCCCCGTTCTCCCTCGGTGCTCAACTCCACCAGCAACGTGGCCAGGTCGGCCTCATGGAGGATCCGGGCCAGGAGCGGACCGCAGCCGGGCCGCAGGTCGGCGGCCTCGCCGTCGGCCACCAACACCAGGCCGCGGGCGGCCGCGGGCAAGATCAGGCTGGCCGCGAGATCCACCCCCGCCAGCGGTAGCGCTAGCCGAGCCGTGCCCGTCTCGATCCCACCCATCAATGCCGCGCCTGGACTCTCCGTCTAACGAGCGGAGCACCCCCCGCCGGTCCAGCGTTCGCAACTGCCCCATCGGCAGCGCATCCCTGCGCCACCCCTCGGCCAGGGGCCCTGCCCCGGAACGCCACGCCCCTGGCCTCCGATCCAAGAAGGAGCTATCAGGGAGGGGCCGATGGCTTCCACCCCATGAACAGCCTGCGATTGATCGCCCTGGGTCTGATGATCGGCCTGGCCGCACTGCCAGGCAGCGCCAAGGTGCTGGCCGAAGGCAAGCCAGCCAAGGGCTACTACTGGCAGAAGATCGAAAACAACGCCAAAAAAATCTCCTACATGTGCCGCCTCAAGACGGCGACGGGATCCACCTTGGAAAAGGCCGGCAGCTGCGACAAGGCCGGAGCTGTCCGGCCCCAATAACCCCCTAGCCCCGCAGCGCACAGCCAGGCCCACCCCCGTCAGGCTGGAACCAGAACCAGGGGGGGCAGTGATGGGGCGCATGGACTTGAGGGCTCCCTGGCCGGATCGAAACCGGGCCGGGCAGGCCCTGGCGGTCAAGCTGCCGCACTGCCGCGGCCGCCTCTGGGACACCCGGGTGCTGGGTCTCCCCCACGGCGGCTTGGTAGTGGCGGCGGGGCTGGCGCGGGAGTTGCGGCTGCCGCTGGCGAGCTGGTCGGTGCAGCGGCTGGGCGGCGACGGCGCCAGAACGCGGATGGCCCTGGCCCCCGGCAACGTCGTGGCGCGGGATCGCCCCGAGGCGGGCCAGCGCGCCACCGACCCGGAGGATCTCCAGCTGCTGAACGCTCTGGAGGCGGAGTTGCGGCGGCTCCAGCTCTGCTTCGCCGATGCCCTGCCCCATGACCTCCGGGGCCAGCGGCTGATCGTGGTGGACGAGGGGATCCGTTCCGGGCTGACGATGGCGGCAGCCCTCACCTCCCTAAGGCGCCTCTATCCCGCCTCGATCACGGTGGCGACGCCGATGGCCGATCGCCGCGGACGGAATCTGGTGGCCAACCTGGCCGACGATCTGGTGGTGCTGCGGCCGGTGATCGCGGGGGGGCAACGAAAACGATGGTTCAGGGATTTCACCCAGCCGACCGACTCCGAGCTGATCGAGCTGTTAGCGGGAGCCACGGCCTGAGCGTCGGGGCCGGAGACTCGGCAAGGGCGCTGCAAATGCGATGAGTTTTGCCATTTTCGGAGGGGTCTTTCTACATGATCTGAGGGTTGTTAAACAGGTCATCGATGCAAGACGCTCTCGGCGACTATTTACGCAACATTGGTCGCATCCCCCTGCTCACGGCGGCGGAGGAAGTTCACCTGGCCAGCCTGGTGCAGGAATGGCTGGTTCAAACGGAGCCCAGTCGAGCTGTGGAAAGGCGCGGACGCCGAGCCATGCATCGAATGGTCTGCGCAAATCTGCGGTTAGTTGTGATGATCTGCATGCGTCGCAACCGCCATATCATCCATCTCCAGGTGGACGTCCTCGATTTAGTACAAGCTGGAAATCTTGGCCTGATGCGTGCGGTTGAGCGCTTCGATCCAAGCCGCGGTTACCGCTTCTCCACCTACGGCTACTGGTGGATTCGACAGGCGGTTAATCGCTACCTAAGAGAACGCACACAAACGATCAAAGTTCCTGCAGACATTAACGACCTTGCCAAACGTGCCACCGCCATCCGTGCCGCCAATTCCGCCCCTCTAACCAAACAAAATGTAGCCCAAGCCCTGGGGGAAAGCGAAGAACGAATTGACTTCGTATTGGAAGTCAGTCATCGCTGCAATCTGTTGTCCCTGGATCAACGCATTGGCGGCGACGACAACGAATCCAACCTGATCGATGTGATCAGCGATGGCCAAGCCCTCAACCCCGTTGATGACTACGGCTGGCTGCACGACAAGATCAACCTGCTCAATCCCCAGGAGCGGCGGGTGATCCAGTTGCGCTACAACCGCGACCAATCGCTCTCCATGGCCAAGGTGGCGGAAGCCACCGGCCTAAAAAAGGGCCAAGTGCAGTGGATCGAAAAGCAGGCCCTGCTCAAGCTGCGCCGCCAGATCGCCCCCATGCTCAGCCCGGAGTGAGGCCCTTGGGCCTCCGGCGGAGCGATCGTTCGGGGGCGGGTGGTCAGGCCGTGCCCAGCCGCAACTTATTCAGCAGATACATCAGCACGGTGGTGCGCCGGGTCAGGACGTCGCCCACCACATCCAGGCCGGGCCGCAACAGGCAGGTTCCTTGGCGGCCCTGGAGCTGCCGGCGCTCCGGCCGCAGCAGCAGCTCGAACGACCCCTGACGCCCCTCAGCCGCCGGCAAGGTGTCGGCCGAGAGGCTGAGCACCTGGGCCGGCAACACGCCGTATTCCGGCGTGGGACAGGCGGACAGCCGCAGCATGGCCCGCTGCCCGGGACGGATCTGGCTGATGTCGCGGGCCGGCACCTGCAGTTTCACCTCCAGGTGTTGATTGAGCGGCGCCAACACGGCCACCTCCTCCCCGGAGCGAATCACCTGACCGCGGTGGCGCAGGGTGGTGCTCAGCACCGATCCAGCCTGGGGCGATCGGAGCTCGCTGTGGCGCAGCGCCCGTTCCACCTCCTCCAACCGGGTGCGGCGCTCGGCCACCTGCTTGTCGAGTTCATCGGCGGAGGTGTGGGCCTGGCTCACCGACTGGCGCAGCCGGGCCAGCTCGTTCAAGCCCCGGGCCCGCTCCTCGGTCACCGACTGCAGCGCCTTGAGCACCTCCGACTGGCTCACCATCTGGCGGGCCTGTTTCTCATCCACGAGACTGCGGGGCACGGCGCCACTCTCCAGCAGTTGGCGGTAGCGGCCCAATTCACTGCGATCGAAGGCGAGGGTGGCCTGGGCCTGGTCCACCCCCCGCCGGGAACTTTCGGTGAGGGCGGTGCTGAGGCTGCCCAGGGCCTGGGCCTGGGCCTCCAGGGAGCGTTGCTCCTCCCGGGCCTGCTGGGCCTGGCGCTGCAGGGTGGCCAATTCGGTCAGCAATTGGATTCGGGTGTCGCGATAGGTGCTGGCATCCAGGCGCGCCAGGAGCTGGCCGGCCACCACCGTCTGATTGGGGCGGAGCAACACCTCCGCCACCGTGCCCCCCAGTTCGCTCTGCACCGAGGTGTTTTCGCCGACGGGACGCACCACGCCACTGGCCCGCACCGTTTCGTTCAGGGGCCACACCACCAGGGCCACACCACTGAGGCTGATCAACACCAACAGCGCCTTCCCCAGCTGGGCCGCCCAGGGCCCAGGTCCGGGGAGGAACTCGTCGCCGCCCGGGGCGAGCGGTGGCGGCGGCGGGGCGACGGCCCCCGGCACGGTGATGGCCGCTGGCGGGGCGACGGCCTTGGGCGTGGGGGCAAGGGGAGTGGAACCGACTTGGAGGCTTGAGCTGTCGTCCATCATTCAGGCGGCCTGGAGGTAGGGGGCAACGAGGACGTGATCGCGGAGACCCTGGGGACGGTCCTGCTGCCGCACCCGGCCGTGCTCCATGAACACGATCCAATCGGCCCGCAGGATCACCGCCGGCCGATGGCTGACCATCACGGTGGTCTTGCCCTGGCGCTGGTGCAGCAGCCGATCCATCAGCCGTGCCTCCAACACCGGATCCAGGGCCGAGGTGGATTCATCCAGCAGCAGCACCGGCGGATCACTGGCCAGGGCTCGGGCCAGGGCCAACCGTTGGCGCTGGCCCCCGGAAAGATTGGCGCCGAATTCCCCCAACACCGTGCCGTAGCCATTGGGCAGATCGCGGATGAACTCGTCGGCCAGGGTGAGCTGGCAGAGATTCACCACCTGGTCGAAGCTGAGCCAGGGGTAGGCAAACAGAAAATTGTCGAAGATCGAGCGATTGAGGAAGGTGTCCTCCTGGGGCAGCAGCACCACCTGACGCCGCAGGCAGGCGAGGGAAAGATCCCGACTGCTGAAGGGGCCGTACTCGATTGATCCCTGCTGCAGGGGATAGAGGCCAGCAATTAGCTTGGTGAGGGTGCTCTTGCCACAGCCCGATTCGCCGATCAGCGCCGTGGTCAACCCACCGGGAAGGCGCAGATTGAGGTCGTCGAGCAGGGGCAGCCGTCCGGGATGGTGAAAGGTGACCCCCCGGCAGACGATGTCGGCGTCGCCGTTGAGGGTGGCCTCCTGGCGCGGGGCGTTGCCGCTGGCCTCCACCGGATGCTCCAGGGCATCGTTGAGGCGGCGCATCACCACCTGGGAGGTGATCAGCTCCTGGCTGAGGCCACCGATGGCAGCCAGGAACACCAGCACATTGCTGCCCATGCCGTTAAAGGCCAGCAACTGGCCGATGCTCATCTGCTTGGCGAGCACAAAGGAACTGCCGTACCAGAGCAAGCCGATGCTGGTGAGGCTGCCCAGCAGCCCGGTGACCGAGGACAGCTTGAGGTCCAGCAGCCCGACGGTCCAGGAGAGATTGGCAAGGCGGCCGAAATCCCGCTGAAACTGCTGCCAGGCCTGTTCACTGGCCTCGGTGGTTTTGAGCAGGGTGGCGGCCCGGAACACTTCCACCAGGAACCCCTGGTTATCGGCGGATTGCACCACCAATCCCTGGGTGCGCCGATGGAGAGCGGGCAACGCCACCACCTGGACCCCGATCACGAGGCCAAAGCCCACCAACGCCGCCAGGGTGAGGCCACTGCTGTAGGTCCACATCCACAGCAAGGAGACCAGGGCGATGCAGCACTGACCAGGCAGGCCGAGGGCCAGCTGGGCCACGAGCTTATTGATCTGCTGGATATCTTCGAGGCGACTCACCACCTCGCCACTGCGACGACTTTCGAAATAACTGAGCGGTAATTGCAGCAGATGGCGGCCATAGTGCAGGATCATCTGCAACTGCACTTTCTGGCCGAAGTGACCCACCAGGGTTCCCTGCAGCAGTTCCAGCAGGCCCCGCATCACAAACATCATCATGATGCCGAGGGAAAGACTGATCAGCATCTGATCGTCGCCCCGCACCAACACGTCATCGGTGAGGATCTGCATCAGCAGCGGCATCCCCAGGGCCAGAAAGCCGATGGATAAATTCAGGCCAAAAGCCTGCAGCAGTAAACGACGAAATGGCAACACATAACGGCCCAAGGCCAAGAGACCCTGGGCTGATGGGGTGACAGTGTCGCCGGAAAGATCCGGGGGGAAGCGCAGGGGATCAGGGTCGAGCAGCAGCAGCACACCGTCATCCCAACCGGCCAGGAAGGCACTGCGATCCAATCGCACCAGCCCCATGGAGGGATCGGCCACCAGCAGCTGGTTGCCCTGGCGGCCGTGCAGCACCACCCAATGGTTACCGCGCCAGTGACAGATCACCGGCAGGGGAACCTGTTCAAGATGATCGAGCACGGACGGTTCAGCCTTGGCGGGCCGGGCCTGAAAGCCAAGACTGTCGGCCCCACGTTTGAGGCCCAACAGGGTCGTGCCCTGGGCGGAGGTGCCCACCCGTTGGCGCACGAGCGCCAGGGGCAGGCGTTGGCCGTGGGTCTGGCAGATGGTGGCGAGACAGGCGGCACCACAGTCCTCAGCGTCATACTGAAGCACGCAGGGGGGGCGACGACGGGGCCGCAAAACACGACCGAGTCGGCGCAACTGGAGCGAGAAAAAGGTCACCACCACAGGGCTCGCCATGGATTCTGGCTCAGGCCTTCACGCCAGCGAAATTGCCCTGGAGCAGGGTGGCTCGAGCTCCAAAAATAGCAACAGCAGCCCCAGCATTGACCTGGGGAATCACAACGGTTGTGGGACTGACGTTCAAATTAATTGTGGCGAGTTTCCCACCACCTTGAACGACTGCGGATTGAGAATCAGTGAGGGTCTGCATGGGGCGCCAAAAAAAGGGGACTAAACTTCATTGCTGAAGTGATAAAGGCCATGGAGCAATGCACTCCTCCATGGCCAACATAGCCGGAGCGATTAAATCAGTGTGCCGGCGGAACAGGGGAATCAGATTCAACTGTTACGCCGGCACAGTCAATCATCCGAGGATGATGACCGCGGCATTGTTTTCCTGGTTCAGCTCGGCCCGGCCCCTGAAAGCAAGGGCGGCGCCGATGTTGGCCTGGCCGACATCAACCGAGGTGAATTCGATGCTGGTAGAACGACGACGACGACCACCGTTGATCATTTCGGCGCGGGAATCAGCAAGGAGTGCAATCATGGTCATTTGAGGATCTCCATTGGATGGAATTTGATTGGGCGTTTGCCCTCACAAGTTGTAGGGATTCGACTCGGGGGCGTATTGGGCTGCGGCGCTGTTACAGCGAGCCTGCCGCGACCCCATCCCTACCCCAATCAGCGCCGATCCCGATGACCATCGACGCGGCTCATCTCGCCCCGCAGTCCATCGGAGCGCAGCGGGTCGGCCCGGAAGGCCTCGTGCTTCATGGCCATGGGCTGGGCCGGGGCCCGCGCGGGAATATCCAGCCCCATCCGGGTGGCATCCCGCAGGGCCTCTTCCAGGAGAAAGGCACACAGATTGGACAACGACCTCCCCTCCTCCTCGGAACGGGTGAGCAGAGCCTGGTGGACCTGATAGCTCAACGTGATGGAGATGCGTCGCGGCTGGCGTTGCAACACCCTGATCCGATCATTCATTGTCTCATTGCAGTCGGGGAAAGGAGCATCACAGCAGGAACAACAGACGGGCAGCAGGAATGCTTCCCTTCGTCCCCATTGGATGTTCAAAGTATATGAAGACCTTCAACAACGCCACTGGATGATGCGCATCTGCCGCCTTCAGATTCCCACAAATAATTAAAAGGCGATGAAAATAAAAACCGGAAGCCTCTTGAAGCATCACGATTATGGCGCGCAGACGACCCTACCTGCAGCAGACTTGTCCACATTGGCGCAAATTCATTCAGCACAACTCCTAGCAAAGGGTGCAAATACCCAGTCGTACAACGGACAAATTCAATTCGCGTTGAAAGTTTTTTACGCAGGATCGATCGTAAAGCGCACAATGCAAACAGAAACTCAGTTTTCCACCTGCAAAGAGCGGCACACTTGCTTCGTACCGCTGGCGTATCTGCCATTGCGAAGCCAAATTTCCTACCCCACTCAAAAACGCATGGCCCTACAGAAATTGCAAAATGAGCAGCCCCAGCGGGTGATGTCGCGCCATCCCGTTCGGATCAGCGTGACGATTTCCCACGGCCTCTACCAGGAACTGCTGCGCCGCAGTGACCACGAAGGGCGCTCCCTCTCCAACCTCAGTGCCTTTCTGCTAGAAGGCGCCGTCGATGATCTCAACCGTAGTAGCGAGGGGGCATGAACGATCGGGCCACCCCGGAAGCACCGGTGGTGGAAGGGCCCGACGGCCACCGCCTCCACCATCCCCTTGCCAGCCACCTCAGCGCCACGGCCGCCCCCCCGGCCACCCGCCGCGACCTCAGCCGGCTCCTGCCCCTGACGGAGTTTGCGCCGATTGGTCCGGCCGAGGCCTGGTGGTGTCGGCATCGGCTGATCCACACCAGCTCCCTGGGGCTGTTCGCCCTGGCCTCCTCCCCCACGACCGCCCGCTTCGATGAGCAACCGATCAGCTGTCTCTACCTCGGTTTTGATGGCCTGCAGCGGATCGATCACGACGGCGCCAGCTGGTTCAGCCGGCCCGGATCCTGCACCTATCTCCCCAATGCCGCCCATCGGCTGCACACCAACCATGCCGCGGGCCTGGTGCTGCGGTTGGATCCCGAGCGCCTGATCACCACCACCCAGGCCATGGCCGGCTGGCGCCAGTGCCCCCCCCAGCTGCGGACGGCCGTGCAACGGCCCAGCCAATGGTTGGCCGGCGATCCCCCCAGCGCCGGCCTGCTGGGGGCCCTGCACGGCCTACTTGCCCTCACCGATCAACTGCTCCACGCCGATCCGGCCCTGCTGACTGCCCTCCAGATCGACGATCAGATCTATCGCCTGCTGGGGGCGCTGCTGGTGCCGGAGGCCGTGGCCCCCGACAGCCTGGAGCGGCTGCAGCATCGCCTGCGCCGCGGCCGCGAATCCTTTGAGGCCACCCTCAACTGGGTGCGCACCCATCTCAATGAGCCGATTAGCATGACTGACCTGGAGCGACTCAGCTCCTATTCGCGCCGCGGTCTGCATTACGCCTTTCAGGAACGGTTTGGCTGCAGCCCCATGCGCTGGGTGCGCCAGGAGCGGCTGAGCTGCGCCCTAGCCCGACTGCAGCGGCCCGAACCCAACGACAGCGTCACCAGCGTGGCCCAGAGCTGCGGCTACCGGCGCGCCGCCAGCTTCAGCCAGGATTTCCAGCGTCGCTTCGGGGTGCGTCCCTCCGAGCTGTTGCGCGAGTCCAAGCGTCCCCGGAACAGCGACGCCCCAGAAGGCGCCCCCGCACGGGACCTAGAGCCGCCGTCGCTCAACTGACCGGCACCTCCACCACCGGGGTTTCCGGCTGGGCGATGCGCGGCAGTTCGATGTCCAACATGCCCTCGTGGAAATGGGCGGAGAGGTGGTCGGCATCGACCGCTTCCGGCAAGGTGAAGCTGCGCACGAAGCTGCCATAGGAGCGCTCGATGCGATGGAAGCGGCGGCCATGCTCCTCCTCCTCATGGCGGCGCTGTCCCTCCAGGGTGAGCACCCCGTTCTGAAGCGTCACCTTGACGTCCTCGCGCTTCACGCCAGGCAATTCAGCGCGAATGGTGTAAGAGGAATCCTTTTCACTAATATCCACCCGTGGACACCATTCGCCGTTATTAAACGGCTCCATGCCACGGGCCAAGGGGAGGCCCATCGAACGGCCATAACGCCCGAGCATGTCTTCAATGTCGCGCAGGGGCTCCCAACGAATCAGAGACATAACCAACAAGTCCAGGAACGATTTCAGCCTATGGAGTCGATACGGGAGCAACGGTGGGTGACGCATGACCGTGGCAGTGCCGCTGAGGGGAACGCACGGGGCAAGCCGAGGCCCACAGGCTGGCCAGGTCCATCGCGCCAATTTTGCGAATGACCTCCACCATCTCCCTGCAGTTTCTCAGTGACGCCGACCAGGCCAGCCTCAGCGGTGGCCATGGTCGTGGCCCCAAAGGGCTTCACCACATCGTTGCCTCGACCAATTGCCTGGTTAACCTCAAGCAAGTCTGTGCCATCGGCGATGATCTGATGGCCAAAGCTGAGGACATCAAGGAGATTGCCCTCGACTACACCAAGCTGGCCAAGGCTTACACCTGCTAAGGAAGCGGACCCCCCTGGGGAAACGATGCAGCAGCCCGCCAGTTGGCGGGCTTTTTTGCTGGCCATACCCTGACACAAGAGATTTTCTACATCAAAAGTGCAGCAGATCCGCCATGAAAAAGCGAAAACAGGGACTGAAGGTTCAGGATCACTGCGGCTAAGAAACTGCGGCGCATGAACGATGCCTACAGCGACTACATCAGATCAGTTCGCGCCATTCCGCTGCTAACTCCAGCGGAAGAAATCCATCTCGGCACCCTGGTCCAACGCTGGAAATCAGCCCTGAACAACGATGCGATCCTGGAACGGCGGGGCCGGCGGGCCATGCAGCGGATGATTCGCGCCAATCTGCGCCTGGTTATTTCCATCAGTTTGCGCCATCAACGCCGGATCGCCCATCTGCAGCAGGACGCCATGGATCTGATTCAGGCAGGAAACATCGGCCTGATCCAGGCGGTGCAACGCTTCGACCCCAGCCGCGGCTATCGCTTTTCCACCTACGGCTACTGGTGGATTCAGCAGGCGGTGCAGAACCATCTCCAGGAGCACGGCCACCTGATCCGGGTGCCCAATCCCCTACTGGAATTGGCGGCCCGCGCTAACCAGATGCGGCAACAGGCGAGAACAGCGATGTCCACGGCCGAGCTGGCCGTGGCCCTGGAGGTGCCGCCGCGGCGGTTGGAGCGGGCCCTGGCGGCCCTGCGGGTGCGGCAACTGGTGCCCCTGGATCGGGACTGCGGGCACGATGAGGGGCGCGGCACCCTGCTCGATTGGATCAGCGACGGCCGCGAACCGCTGCTGCCGGAGGACTACCGGTGGTTACACGCCCAACTGGAGCAGCTCTCGAGACTGGAGCGGCAAATCCTCGATTTACGCTATTTCCAGGAACAGAAAAGCTCCCTCGCCGACGTGTCCCGCGAAACAGGGCTGAGCCAATACAAAGTTCAACGGCATGAACAGCGCGCCCTCGCCAAGTTGCGGCAGCGCGTGGATGCAACAGATCGGCGGCATTGACGATGCAGTACTGATGTTAACCCATAAATATTTCACTAAATACATATAGCTTCAAACCGCTGCCCCCGTCCCCCTCCGTCCCATGGCGCCCATGATCTGTTTCGAAAGCGATGCGGCCCAGTTCATCAGTTCCCAACTGATGGGATTACGCGACAGTTCCCTGCAGGGCCGCCGCATTGTGATCCTCGGACTCACCCCCCTGCGCCATCGGGACCCCCTGCAATCCGCCGCCGGGCTGGACCTCTGCCGAGACCTACTGGGCCAGGGGGCCCGGTTGGTGATCCTCGACCGTCCCCAGAACCTGGTGGTGCTCACCAGCCTGCTGGCCATGAGCAATCAAAGCGGCGGCATCCCCGGCAGCTGTGAGCTGGAAAGTGATGTGACCTGCGCCTTCCGCAATGCTGCGGCGGTGGTGCTGCTGCCGGGCTTTCGCCAGAGCCGCCCCCTCGCCTGGCGCGCCCTGGCCTGCAGCATGCAGTCGCCCGGATGGGTGTTCGACCTCCGCCCCGATGGCGACCTCAGCCGCGCCGCGGCCTGCGGCCTGCAGACCTGGCAGCTGGGACGGAGCGAGCGGCGCTGACAGCTGGAGGGACCTCAATCCTGGGCCCCCCAGTGGCGATAGAACCAACGCTTGGCCAGTTCGGCGCTCATCACGTAGGCCAGCAGCACCAGGGCCAGTAACACCAGAAACAGGGGCGGCAGCGGCACCAGGCCGAACAGGTGACCCAGGGGGGTCCAGGGCAGCAGCAGGGTGGCCACGAGCACGGTGGCGGTGGCCACGATCAAGCCGCTGGAGGGGCGGCTGCGCAGCAAGGGGCCCCGGGTGCGGATCACCAAGACGATCGCCGCCGCCGACACCACCGATTCCAGGCACCAACCGGTGCGGAACTGGGCAGGATTGGCCTTAAGCACGCCCAGCAGGATCACGAAGGTGAGCCCGTCATAGAACGAACTCACCAGCCCGAAGGTCACCATGAACCGACGAATGAAGGGAATGCTCCAGCGATGGGGCCTGGCGATCCAATCGGCATCCACGCGATCGCCGGCAATCGTCATCTCCGGCAAGTCGGTGAGCAGATTAGTGAGCAGAATCTGCTTAGGAAGAAGGGGCAGAAAGGGCAACAGCAACGACGCCACCGCCATGCTCAGCATGTTGCCGAAATTGGCACTGGTGGCCATGAACACGTATTTAAGAGTGTTGGCAAAGGTGCGACGGCCCTCGCGGATGCCCGCCAGCAACACCCCCAGATCGGCATCCAGCAGCACGATGTCCGCCGCCTGCCGGGCCACATCCACCGCCCCCTGCACCGATAGCCCCACATCGGCGGCATGGAGGGCCGGCGCGTCGTTGATGCCATCGCCGAGGTAGCCCACCCCATGGCCGGCCCGCTGCAGGGCCCGGATCAGGCGCTCCTTCTGGCGCGGTTCGATCTCGGCGAACACATCCCGCTCCCGGGCCAACACCGGCAAGGCGTCATCGCTGAGATGGTCGAGGCTGGCGCCGGTGAGCGGTTCGGGCCGGGCCAGACCCGCCTCCCGAGCCACCCGTTCCGCCACCCTGGCGTTATCGCCGGTGATGATCTTGAGGCGCACGCCGAGCCGGGCCAGGTCGGCCACGGTGGCGGCCACCCCGGGCTTGATCGGATCACTCAGGCCCACCAACCCCACCAGGGTGAGGCCCGCCTCATCGGCCCGGCCCACCGCCCGCGGCAGCCGCTCCCCCTCCGGCGGCCAGCGCCGCATCGCCACCGCCAGCACCCGCTCGCCGGCGTCACTCCATTCGGCAAAGAGGGCCTCCAGGACGGGCCGGGCCACGGCGAGGGGCAGCAGGCTGCCGTCCGGCGCTTCCGCCCAGTCGCACACCTCCAGCACCTTGGCGAACGCCCCCTTGGTGATCAGCACCGGCTCGCCATCGCGACGGGCCAGCACACTCAGGCGCTTGCGCAGGAAATCGAACGGCAATTCGTCGAGCTTGCTCCAGCGGTCGATCGCCGGGGGGGGCAGGGTGGCTGGCACTTCGTGCGCCTGGGGATCGCCCAACCCGCCCAACCCCCGGGCAATGGCCCCATCCAGCGGATTGCTGAAGCCACTGGCAAAGCCAGCGTTCACCTGGGCCAGCTCCAACACCCGGGCACTGGGCCGGCCATCGAGGCCACAACAGCGCCGCAGCTGGGGCTCCCCCTCGGTGAGGGTGCCGGTTTTATCGGAACAGAGGATGGTCATGCTGCCGAAGTTCTCGATCGCCGCCAGCCGCTTCACGATCACCTTCTGGGCGGCCATGCGGCGGGCGCCCCGGGCCAGGTTGACGCTGATGATCGCCGGCAGCAGCTGGGGCGTCAGCCCCACCCCCAGGGCCAGGGCAAACAGGAACGAGTCCGCCACCGGCCGCTGCAGCACCACATTGCCGGCGAAGATCGCCAGCACCAGCAGCAGGGTCACCTCCAGCAGCAGGGCGCCGAACTGGCGTACCCCACGCTCGAATTCCGTTTCGGGGCTGCGCTGCCGCAACCGCTCGGCGATCGCCCCGAAGGCGGTGTCCCGCCCGGTGGCCACCACCAGCGCCCGACCGCTGCCGCTCACCACATGGGTGCCGAAGAACAGGACGTTGCGGCGCTCCGCCAGTGGTGCGGCGGCGGGCACCGCCACCAGATGCTTGCTCACGGGAAAGCTTTCGCCGGTGAGGGCCGCCTCATCCACGCTCAGATCCCGTTCCTCCAGCAGCCGGCAGTCGGCGGGAATCGCCGCGCCAGCCTCCAGCACCAGCAGATCTCCGGGCACCACCTGGTCGTGGGGGATGGTGCACGGCTGGCCGTCGCGGCAGACGCGCACCGTGCTGGCCACGGTGCGCAGCAACTGCTCCACCACCCGGCTGGCGCCGTGTTCCTGCCAGAACCCCAGCAGGCCGCTGATCAGCACAATCGCCAGGATGATCAAGCCGTCGGTCGGCGACTCCAACAGGAACGACAACAGGGCCGCGACCGCCAGGATCAGGATGATCGGGCTGGTGAACTGGCGCAGCAACAGCATCAGGGCCGGCGGCAGCTGGCGCCGCTCGCCAAGGGCGGCCACCTGCCTCAGCAGACGCCGCTCCGCCTCCGCCGCCGTGAGCCCATCAGCACCGCTGCCGAGCTCCGCCAGCAGCTGGGGGAGGGGTTGACTCCAGAAGGGCTCCCGCGAGATCGACATCTACCTGGCATCGGAGGGCGCCCGCCCGGAGCACCGAAGCTGACCCAGGGAGCGTAGGGAGGGCGAGCGGAGGCAACGAGCCGGGACTCAGGCGCCGCTAGGTGATCAACTCGGTGATCACCTCGAAGCCGGTGAGCTGATGGGGGCCGAAGGAGCGCAGGAAGGGCACATCGGCGGCATCCCGCCCCCGGGCGATCAACACCCGGCCGCAGCGGGGGATGTTGTGGCGGGCATCGAAGACAACCCAACGGTCGGAAAGGAACACCTCGAACCAGGCGGAGAAATCCACCGGCGCCTCCCCCATGGGAATCCCGGTGTAGCCGAGGTAGCCGGTGCAGTAACGGGCGGGGATGTTGAGGCACCGGCAGAGGCTGATGGCCAGGTGGGCGTAGTCGCGGCAGACGCCGGCGCCATCGGCGAGGGCATCACTGGCGCGCTTATGGGGGCGCACCGCCTCGTAATCGAAGCGGATGCGGCCATGCACCCAATCGCAGATGGCCTGCACCAGGGGCCAACCCGGGGCCACCCCCGCGAAGGTGCTCCAGGCCAGCTCCATCAGGGCCGGGGTGTCGCAATAGGGGCTGGGGTTGAGGAAGCGGTAGGTGTCGATCGGCAGGGCCTCCACCGGGCAGGCACCCATCGACGGCAGCACGGGATCCACCGCGTCCGAACAGTGGAGGGTGGCGGCGTAGTGCAGGCGGGTGGTGCCGGCGGGGGCCAGCAGGCGGCACCAGCGGTTACCCGAGGGGTCGGCGAGCACCTCATAAGCGCGTTCGGGCCCCCACTGCAACCGCTCCGGGGCCAGGAGATCCGGCACCAGGCTGCGGTGGGGATGCACCAGGGCCAGCAGGGGCGTGGAGTGGTCGCAGACGACCTCAAGCTGACAGCCGATGCTCAGGTGCACGGGGAAGGAACGGGGGACGGGTGAGGCCTTCCGATCCTGTCCCCGGGAGGGGAGGTCCGGGGTCGCGAAACGGACCAGGACAGGAGGTGCTGATCAACGGGCAAGGGGAGGTGCCGTGGGCCTGGGGCTGTTATCGAAGCCGATCGCGCCTGATGCTGTAGGTGGAATCACAAGCCCGAGTTGAAAAAAACCTGGCGCCCGGATAGCGGATGTTCAAGAGCCCGGCGATCGCATGTCTGCATTCATTGTTACATCTCATTCCCAGATAAATTTCCCCCACCCAATGGGAAGGATGTTGATAATAAAACTGAGAAGACCGCTCGTTGGGGACCAAACCTGGACGAGAAAGCCAGATGATGTAGCGCACCTCTTCCTCATAAGCCCAGCGCAATGACTTTCGACCGACAATGCCCTGAACAAGATCCAACGGGAATGGGCCACCCCGCAACACTACTGCCTCTCCAACAGGAAATCTTTCCAAGGAATAATTAACCTTTACTCGAGATGTTCCTTCAAAACCTTCAGGCAAATTATAACCAACACAAAAGCCCGTAAATCCACTGGCATAATGGCCCCACATCAGAGGATTATTCCAATTCTCGCTTAAGCTCAAGACTCCAAAATCTTCACTGATAATTTTCAACATCTCGTCGGCGCAAAGCTGGGAGTAGCGCTTAAACACACCAGAATCATTTTGAGCCAACAGATGCTTATTCGAGTTCAACAATCTTTTCAACTCCCCCTTCGTCATTCCCGGCTTTCCTTCGGCTTTCCAGTCACGCCGATACTTTTCCCACTGAGCCCTTGAAGGAGTTGCCTTCTTTCTTAACAACCTGGGGGTTCTCACGTCAGGAACAATCCTTGGCAGCATCTCCATTGGATCATTGAATTCGGATGGTCGCGTAAATGCAAGTATGCTATTTTGCAAGGCCTTAATCGTGTCAGGCGAATAAAATTTATACAGCATCATTGCACTGGGAAGCCATCGTGCTTGATCTGGAGACGCAACCCAGAAACACTCATTGCAGGTGGGGCGATGGTAGATGCCCGCCAACAGCGTAGCCTTGATCACCCATCCTTGCCTGAACTAAAGACCATCTGGTGCCTTGTCCCGTACCAACCGACGAACATCCAGCGCTTCCACGCGTGCCAACACAAGCACCGTAACATTGCCGAATGAGTAAAAGCAACCACAAAGACATTTAAAATGAGAGGTGTTGAATTGGCAATTTTGAAACCATTTCCATGTCGCCAAATGGGGCGAGCCTGGAACGCTTAATCGATCCCGTGCCCCCAGGCTTTCATTGCTGAATCAGCCATTGAGAATGCCTCGGTTTTGTTCGATAACTTGAATGCTTTTAGGAATCAAATAAAGATTCAGCTCCCTCTTATCCAGACTGTTCCTCATTTCAACAATAAGTCCCATGCCTGGCTCGACCAACCGGTGACAGCAAGATAGCCAATCAGTACAACGACTAGCACTGCTTAAACTGTAAACGATGGCCTTGACTGGCCGCCTTTGGGCATAGCCAACATGGAGCTCAACATAAAAGAAAGTAGAGATAACTTGAGCCGGCACTTCTCCATCAAAGAGTCGAAGTGGCATCTACAATTTTCTATAATTTTTGGATCTCTGGATCTCTGGGTCTCTGGGTCTCTGGATCTCTGGATCTTTTGGAAGCACTGCTCAGCTAAATGGCCAAAGTCTAATTGCATTGCAGCTCTAATGATGCGCCAGATCTACACCAATAACCTACCATGGAGATGAGGACCAAGGCTATAAACTGTTTGCGCTAGATAATCCTGGAACTACAGTGCAGATTCGCCTAGAATCAACGGCTAATCAACCAAAATCGATCACGTCAACGCTCGGAGCGCACCTTGCCCCATCGGGGCTGCCAGGACACCCGGCACCCTTAGCAGCCTCGGCCCCGTGAACCAAGAACCCACCCCGGAAACGTCTAATCCCCAGGGGGTAGCCCATCCACCCTCATCCCGGACCAGATGGGGTTAAATTGGCGGGTAGAAATGTCCATCCCCTATCCCGTCTCAATCCCGATTGTGCCTCGCCTGACCGCCATGGAGTTGCTACGCCGCTATGGGGCCGGGGAGCGAAACTTTCGGGGGATGGACCTACGGGGCCTTAATTTACGCCGTCAACACCTGGAGGGCGCGGATTTCGGTGGCGCCGATCTGCGCAGCACCGATTTTCTTGAAGCCCATCTGCAGGGGGTGAACTTCGCTGGCGCCATTGGCGGTCTACGTCGACGAGCTTGGTGGAGCCAGGGGGGAGGAGGATTCGCATTCGGATTAGTGTTCCAAACACTTCAATATGCCACGCTTTTGATGCTTTTCGTGGGAATCAATCAAATAGACAAAAAAGCGGGCACCGAGTACTCACTATCGGCAACACTTTTCTTTTCATGCTTATACTTTTGGCTTGCATGGAGTGGCTTTTCGTCAAAGTTTTATTCAGCAGTTGGCGGCATTACCATCGCAACTGCAATCGTCTTGCTTGGTAGCATAACAATTTCAGGTTTGGGCGGCCAATCCGCCTTACTTGAATATCTCGGCACCGCAAACCTAACCGCTTTAGCTTTATCTTGGTTTGCCACTTTCCTTGGAACTATCACTGTGTTTAGCTGTGGCACTGTAGCTGGTGCACAACTTGGCGCTGGCGCTGGCATTGGCACCCTAGCTTTTATGGTCGGATTCGGCAGTTTCGCCCTCCTCGCTCGCAGAAGCATTTCAATAAACTTGGACCTAGACATTATGCACCTTTTAGCTTTTAATTTGGCGATTATTACTATCAATAGTATAGTCTATTGGCGCTCAAGCCGTGGTACACCCGGCTATCAAGAAGTCCGCAGGTTTGGAGTGGATTGGGCAACCATCGGCGGCACCCGCTTCCACGGGGCCGATCTGCGCGGTGCCTTCTTCGGCCAGGCCCGACTGGCCAACACCAGCTTCGCCGCCTCCCGCCGCCAGCCCACCCGCCTGGAGCGAGCCTGCTTCCACGGCGCCCGCGGTCTGGAGCGCGCCCGGCTGGGGGACACCCTGCTGGCCGATCCCCGAACCCGCCACTTACTGGTCACCCTCCAGGGCCGTAACGGCCAGTTCGAGGCGATCAACCTGCGCGGCGCCTGGCTGGAGCAGGCCGATCTGCGGGGCGCCAATCTGCGCTACGCGGACCTCAGCGGCGCCGCCCTGGGAGAAGCCCAGCTGCAGCAGGCCAACCTCAAGGCCTGCCAGTGCCTCGGCACCGACCTCGGCAGCGCCCAGCTCGATGGCGCCTGCCTCGAAACCTGGAACATCGACAGCAGCACCAACCTGACGATGGTGCAGGCCAGCCATATTTATCTGCTGGAGCCCAACGATCCCCAGGGCCATCGCCGCGACGACCACCAACGGGAACGCCTGCCCCACGATCACGACAAAGTCTTCGAACCCGGCGATTTCGAGACCTACTTCAAACAGGTGCTCGAAGAAGTGAAGATCCTGATCCGCGGCGGGTTGGATCCCAAGGCCTTTCGCCTGGCATTTGAGGAGGTGAGGAGGCAGCAGCCCCTGATCTCGGAGCACTCCCTCACAAGTATCAGACGGTCACCGTCAGGAGAGGATGTAATGGCCACGTTCCAGGTCCCCCAGGGCACGGATAAACCGGCATTTGAACAAAGCTTTGACACGACTTACCGGGCCCTGCAGCTGGAGCAAGCCCGCACCCAGGGACTGCTGGAGGGCCAGCGCCAGCGGGCAGAGGATTACCGCAACCTCACCTTGAAGCTCGCGGAGGCCCTTGCTCCCCCCCGTGAGAGTTCCAGGGCACCAACCATCTCCATCCACAATGCACCCTCCAACACCATGGCCCCCACCCACAACCACATCCACCCCGGCGACGGCAGCTGGGTGAACACGGGCACCATTCACGCCAACGGCAGTGTGGTCAGTGTCGGTGCCCTCAGCGACCAGGCCCGGATCAGCATCGAGGCTCTAAGTGCCTCCAAACCGTCGCCTGATCAAGCCAGCCTGAGGGAGCTCCTCAGCCAACTCAAGCAGGACATCGACAACGATGCCGCTCTTCCCCCCACCGCCAAGGCCGATGCCCTCACCGAGGTGAACGAACTCGCCCGCGCCGCCCAGGATCCCCTGGCCAACGCCAGCCTGGCCCGCCGCTCGATCCATGCCCTCGGCGGCCTGAGCACGGCGGTGGCCCAAACCACCCAACTGACCACCGCCACCACCGGGCTGGTGGGCGCCGTGCAGAAGCTGCTGCCCCTGATTGCTAATTTCTTTCTATGAATTTTTGCGGTGTAATGCCTGCCTGGCTCAGCGATCGACCGCACCCCCCTGGTCCCTCCCTCCCAGCGGCCCAACCCCACCGAACTGGCGCAGCAGGATAGGGACGGAACGGCATCCAGGCCGACGGGGGAGGCGGAAATGGCCACAATTTCCGGTTCATTTCTGACAACAGTTTCCCACCAATCCAGGCTTCAAAGGCTGACCAACTGAGCCAATAGGATGGTGGGGTCAGGTTGAATCAGCACGAATCTGGCCAGCAGGAATTAGCGCAGCAGACTTAATCGTTTGACAAAAACGATCGCGCCAAGGCGGCGTACCGCCGGCTTCGGAGCGCACGGAACCACGATCAGCCCAACAGGACAAGGGCTTGGTGCAACGCATTGGCAGGGCCGTTGCGGCAGTCAGCCACAGTCAGAAGCAGACTGCGGCTAGATTTGTCTTTCCTCAAAGGATCTTGCCTGCCAAGGGGCACGATGACAACGATTCATTCATGATGCAATCAGCGATCGATTCACGACGCAACCAGGCCAATCCAGAGCCCTTCAACCCACCGTTGCCAGGGCAGCCATGGCCAACCAAGCAACAGCTCCTGGCCTCCATTCCTGAAAGCCTCAGTGAGAAGAATGTTGGCAAAGCCTGGGCAAGTCTTGCCTTCTCCCTCCTGACGTCCCTGGCTGCCTATGCCGTGGGCTGCTTGATTCCGCTGCAATGGAGTGCGGCACCGATCTGGATTGTCTACGCCATCGTGACCGGCACCTTGGCCACAGGATGCTGGGTGCTGGCCCATGAATGCGGACATAATGCATTCCATCCCAACAAAATCATTGAAGATTGCATTGGGTTCACCCTCCACAGCCTCCTGCTTGTTCCATACTTTTCCTGGCAGCGCAGTCATGCTGTACACCATGCCAATTGCAACCACCTCGAAGCTGGGGAAACCCATGTGCCCGCCCTGCACGATTCTGGCTGGGCGGCCGCCAGCATCCAGCTCCAACGACGTCTAGGGCCATCGATCTATGCCATATTCTCCATCGCCATTCGCCTGTTATTTGGCTGGCCCCTCTATTTACTCCTAGGCGTCTCGGGTGGCCCTGACCACGGCTACCCAACTTCCCACTTCATCAATCTTCCGCCCTTCAACTCCGGGATACGCAAGCTGTTCCCGGGCAAGTGGGTTGGCTTGATGCAAGCCTCCAACCTCGGAGTGGTCACTGTCCTCGCACTGCTGGCCGTGGCGATGATCAACACCTCTGTGGCCCGTGTCCTTTGCGTGTATGGACTTCCCTATCTGATCGTTAATGCCTGGCTAGTGGGCTACACCTGGCTGCAACACACGGATCGGGCCATCCCCCACTTCTCCACGGAGGACTGGAACTGGGCCAAAGGGGCCCTGCAGACCGTGGATCGTCCCTATGGCCCCCTCCTGAATCTGCTGCATCACGGCATCGGATCGACCCATGTGGCCCACCATCTCAATCCGCGCATCCCGCACTACAACGCCTGGGAGGCTTCCGCGCTGATTCGAGATCAATTTCCCGATCACATCCGCTACGACTCCACCCCAATTCACAAAGCACTTTGGAGGATCGGAGTTCATTGCAGTTTCGTTGGCAAGAAGCAAGCTGATGGGGCCTATTACTACAGCTAAAACCTCTCAACAACTCGCTATCAAACCAGTGCGAGAAGGGGGTCAGGGCTGCAGACAAGGCGCAGACAAGGCGCAGACAAGGCAGGGTTGACCAGCCGACATCAACATAGTTTTTCATGGTCTCTTTAGTTACGATTGAGACCAATGAAATAGCCCTGCAGCACCAGAGATCGGACCAAGCGGCGATCCACGTAGGCCAGGGGTTGGGCCTCCCAGGCCCACACCATGCGGCGGAACCATGCGCTGATCTGGGGTCACGGTTCAGGCCCTAGCTCCAACTCGATCTGCTTGGGGTGGAAAAAGAGCTGAACCTCCTGGAGGCTGCCGTTGGCCAGCCGGCGGGCCAAAGCCGCGAACAGCTCCCGGCAGTCCTTGGAGAGGCCGATGTTATACGTGGCGATCAGCACCGAGTGCTCAGCCGCCTCGATCAATCGGGTGATCGTGGCCCAGGTATCGCGGGCGTTGTTGTGGAGGGTGCCACAACGCACGACCGAGCCTGGCTTGATCTTAATCTGCTCGCCTGAGGGTGTTGGCTCGCCGGATCGGAGCAAGGTGCTGCATCGGCTGGACACATTATGCCCCTGAATCGCCTGGATTGGCAGGGGATCCGGCCCCAATCTTGAGCCGAACTGAAACTATGCAAATCCTGCATCACAACAACCCGCCCTGCTCGCCAACCTTGGCAAGAGTCCTGGGGCGAGGGGCTCAAAAGATGGGCCCCACGACCAAGCCGTAAAGAATACCAAGATTATTTCAACTCTTTGGGGTAGGGGTGTATTGTGAACAAAATCCATGGAGCCAGCCCATGTTGTTTGCCAGACTTGGATACCCTCTCCTCGGCGCGAGCTTACTGGCCCTGATGGCCTCAGCATCTGCAGTCAGAGCCGATGAACAGCAACTCTTTGCTTGTATCAATCAATACACAGCCCTCGGCATTTCAGCCGATGCGGCCTTAGCCCAATGCCAGAAAACAAGCATGGTGGGATGCGTACAAAAGCTACTTCAATCCAAGTTCGTGGCCAGCTCGATCAAGTTTGTTTCTGGGGATAATCCCACGGCGAAACCCAACGAACGAGGCTATCTGATCGACATCGGCAATACCGAGAGCCGCTGGCTTGAAGGAAAGCAGTGGCAGGAAAAAGGATGCACTGCATTTACTCAGGGTCCCTACAAGCGCCAAAGCGACAAGAACAGCACCTTCTGGAATACGGAGCGATCCTATGAATGGTTCCGGCAGGGGTGGTGCCAGAACCGCAGTATCGAACTTGAGCAACCCTACAGCCTTGAGGAGGCCAAACTGCGTTGCGAGCTCGGAATTATTAATACAACTTCTACCCCACCAGGGGCTCCTTCTACTGGCTCCAAAAGTGGCAGCTAAGGAGGCTCAAGGAAGCATCAGACCACCAAGCTGAATTGGGTAGTCCGGGCTCTTGTCACGCCGTCATAACCAGTGCTGGCGATGCCGCTCCTCGGGGTCGTAGAGCTGCTGCTGTCGTTCGAGGTTGAAGCGGCGAGGGGTGCCGCCGAAGCTGCGGGGGTCGGATCCAACGCCGGCCAGGTAGGCCCAATTGCCCGTATTCAGGGCGGGATGGGC
>Ga0209088_10000499_pt1 | contig 27683 bp, 28 predicted proteins | sample S_140625_EF_Meta_FD_187324 | JGI IMG/M metagenome (GOLD analysis project Ga0209088, IMG submission 187324) | Freshwater microbial communities from Lake Simoncouche, Canada to study carbon cycling - S_140625_EF_MetaG (SPAdes) (version 2) | ecosystem: Environmental > Aquatic > Freshwater > Lake ... | reverse complement strand
CAATTGTCCTACTTGCTTTAATAAATCAATCGCATATTTATTTCCACCTGGCTCTGGTTCAAAGCTAGACTCATTCTTAGCCGCATCGCCTCTTAAAATTAATGCATTGTCTATGCCTAAAAACTGCAAGTCAATCAAGGCGTCTTCTGTTTCTCTTTTTGTAAATCCGCCACAAATAATATGTGGGACTGCATCGATATTATAATGGTTCATAATCGCAGCACAAATACCTACCGTACCAGGTCGCTTGCGTACATCTACTTTTTCAAAAGTGCCGTCTGTTTTTTTCTTAAACATGGTCTCACTTCTGTGATAGGTCACATTGATCCATGAAGGCTTAAACTCCATGAGTGGATCCAAATGATCGTAAATAGAGGTAATTGTTTTACCCTTTAATGGTGGCAGGATCTCAAAGGAGACCAACGTGTCTTTTGCTTTTGCTAAATGTGCTGTTACGTGCATAGAATACAAAAATAGTTAATATTATTTGACTAGGTTCAAATAGGCCTTTTTAACCTTATTTTTGTACAAAAGATTCAACGTGATACTAACGATACATACCGATAAACTGATCAAACAATACAAGGGCCGCAAGGTGGTGGACGAGGTTAGTGTATCCGTAAAACAGGGTGAAATTGTTGGTTTATTGGGCCCCAACGGTGCCGGTAAAACAACGACTTTCTACATGGTGGTTGGTTTAATTGCTCCAGACGAGGGCCGTGTGTTCTTAAACGAAGAGGATATCACCCATTTGCCCATGTATAAGCGCGCTCAAATGGGCTTAGGTTATTTACCACAAGAAGCAAGTGTGTTTAGAAAGTTATCTGTAGCAGATAACATTATGGCCATTTTAGAAATGACAAAATTGACGAAAGGTGAGCGTTTGCATAAAATGGAAACCCTTTTAGATGAATTTAATTTACAAAAAGTAAGAAACAATAACGGTGACAGTTTGAGTGGTGGTGAAAGAAGAAGAACAGAGATTGCAAGAGCGCTAGCCGTAGATCCAAAATTTATTTTATTGGATGAACCCTTTGCTGGCGTGGATCCTATCGCAGTGGAAGATATACAATCAGTTGTTGCTAGATTAAAATTAAAAGACATTGGTATTTTAATTACAGATCATAATGTGAATGAAACTTTGTCCATTTGTGATCGAGCCTATCTATTGATTGAAGGAAAAATATTCAAACATGGAACAGCCGAAGAATTAGCAGCAGACGAACATGTAAGACGCTTATACCTTGGTACTAACTTTGAGTTAAAGCGCAAGGATTGGATTATCGAAATGGGACAAAAATAACCAATGAAGATTTTTAGCCCAGCAATATCAAGATTAGTAAGACTGCGCTATTGGCGTATTGAACATTGGGTGAAAGACCCGGTTGCAGCGCAACGTGAGGTATTGCAGGACCTCATTACCCATGGCCAATATACACAGATCGGTAGAAGGTATCAGTTTAGCTCCATATTCAATATTAGAAAGTTCAAAGAACTTGTTCCAATTCAAGCATACGAAGACCTTAAACCCTATATAGATGAAGTCATGGAGGGCGAAGCTGATGTGTTATGGAACACGCCTATAGAATGGTTTGCAAAAAGTAGTGGCACCACCAGCGACAAAAGTAAATTTATTCCGCTTAGTCAAGAAAGCATCGAAGACAATCATTTTCAAGCTTCAAAAGATGTACTCAGTATTTACTATAATGCCTTTTCTGATAGTGATCTCTTAACAGGCAAGATGCTTGTTATTGGAGGAAGTCATCAAGTGCATCCAATCAAAGAAGACATTCAATATGGCGACTTGAGTGCCGTATTATTACAGAACTCACCTATCTGGTCTGGCTTAGTTAGGGTACCAGAACTATCCATTGCATTGATGGATGAATGGGAGTCCAAAATTGAAATGCTTGCTCAAAGCACCATCCTAGAACCCGTGACTTCTATTGCAGGTGTGCCTACATGGACATTGGTATTGTTAAAACGAATTTTACAAATCACTGGCAAAAAAACAATTAAAGAAGTTTGGCCTGATTTTGAATTGTATATACATGGTGGTGTTTCATTTACACCCTATAAAGCAGAATTTAAAAAGATCATCGGTGGGAATTGTAATTATTTAGAAATTTACAATGCAAGTGAAGGATTTTTTGCTGCACAAGATCGATTAGATGAAGAGGGGATGTTGCTCTTTTTAGACCATGGGATTTTTTATGAATTCATGCCGGTAGAAGAATCCGGAAAAGAAAATCCAGTGACGATTGGATTAGACAAAGTCGAACTAGGAAAAAATTATGCCATTGTCATAAGTACGAATGGTGGGCTCTGGCGTTACCTTGTAGGCGACACGGTTCAGTTTGTGACACTCAACCCTTTTAGAATTAAAGTGAGTGGACGATTAAAACAATATATCAATGCTTTTGGAGAAGAATTGATTGCAGACAATAGTGATAAAGCGATTAGCGAGACATGTGCCAATTTGAATGTAGTGATGAAAGAATACACTGCTGCACCTATCTTTATGTCGGACAAGGGCGCAGGCGCACATGAGTGGTTGATTGAATTTGAAAACGCACCTACAGATATGCAGGCATTCACAGTTGAACTAGATAAAAATTTACAAGCTGCAAATAGTGACTATGAAGCAAAAAGGTATAAAGACATTGCACTAGGTTTACCACAAATCACAGCAGTCAAAAAAGATTGCTTTCACGAATGGTTAAAAAGAAAAGGTAAATTAGGTGGACAACATAAAGTGCCTAGACTGTCCAATGAGCGTAAATTTTTAGAGGAATTGAAATTGATTCACCAGGAAGGTTCGTAAAAAAGGATAATCCTATTATATTTGTGAATATTAGTATTATCTTAATGCATACTTATTGGTTTATTAAAAATAGAAAGTAATGAAATTATTAACAGGAAAAGTAGCCATAGTCACCGGAGCAGCAAGAGGCATTGGAGCAGCCATCGCTTTAAAATTAGCAGAGCAAGGTGCGCATATCGCATTCACTTATGTGAGTGACAGCAGTGCTGACAAGGCGAAAAAGCTAGTTGCTGAAATAGAAAAATTAGGTGTAAAAGCAAAAGCATATCAAGCCAATGCAGGTGATTTTGCAGCATGTGAAACATTTGTAAATGATGTCGTAACTACATTTGGCACAGTAGATATTTGCGTCAACAATGCAGGTATCTCTAAAGACAATTTATTATTGCGTATGACGCAAGAACAATGGGATGATGTGATGGAAACCAATTTAAAGAGTGTGTTTAATATGACCAAGCAAGTGATTCGTCCAATGATGAAAGCGCGCAGTGGTAGCATTATCAATATGAGTTCTATCATTGGCATTCGCGGTAATGCAGGTCAAAGCAGTTATGCAGCAAGTAAAGCGGGTATTATTGGATTCACAAAATCGATTGCAGCAGAAGTGGGTAGTCGCAATATTCGTTGCAATGCAATAGCGCCAGGCTTTATAGAAACCGACATGACACACTATTTAAATGAAGGCGAAGCAGCAAAAGCTTTTTTAGAGAAGATTCCTTTAGGTCGTTTTGGTAAGGCAGATGAGATTGCGAACACCACTTTATTTTTAGCAAGCGATATGAGTAGTTATGTTACTGGGCAAGTGATTAGCGCTTGCGGCGGATTGAATATCTAATCATAAAAAATAATTGAAACAAAAAAGGATCAACAATTGTTGATCCTTTTTTTATATACTTAGTTTTTATATTAATGGATTCTTGAATCGATCTCTGCTTTTAAATCTGCATAGATAGATGCTACCGTGCCTTCACCTTTTACTGAAACCACTTTATTAAATTGTGCGTAATACCTTGCCACAGCAGTGGTCTTATCATTGTATTCTTGGATCCTTGCGCGAATAATATTTTCATTGGTATCGTCTGATCTTCCAGAAGTTAAACCTCTTCCTAATAATCTTTTCACCAGCTCTTCTTCACTTACTTCTAAAGCAAGCACCACGTTAATTTCGTTTGATTTATTTTTCAATAAGGCATCTAGTGCAATACATTGTGCAGTTGTTCTTGGAAAGCCATCAAACAAAAATCCTTTGGCACCTGGATGTGCATTCATAAAATTATCAACCATGCCTATCACCACTTCGTCTGGCACCAATTGTCCTTGGTCCATGATTCTCTTGGCCTCTAATCCTAATGTGGTTTGACCAGCAATCTCGCTACGTAATAAATTACCTGTAGACAAATGCTGTAAACCATAGGCGGCGATAATATTTTCACTTTGTGTGCCTTTACCGCTTCCTGGAGGACCAAATAAGATTAAATTGAACATGAGATTGTGTTGATAGGCTACAAAGATAACAAACTCGGGTAAATTTTTTTAACCTAAGATTGTAAATTACTCAACAAATTATCTGAATACTTGTTAGTATTTTACATAGAAATCAATACCATGTACAAAATACTTTGTTTTTGCCTTTTGATGAGCCAAACTGCTTGTGCTCAGACGACTACAAAACAATCCAATAAATCGAATACCATGCCAACAAAAGAGAATACCTATTATTCTAAAACAAGTAAGGAAGCCGTGATTGTGCCCGATAGTGTTTGGAAGCAGATCTTAAGCCCTGAAGTGTATGCTGTTGCTAGGGAAAAGGGAACAGAACGTCCTTTTACGAGCGCCTTTGAAACTTCTAAGGCCATTGGCACTTATCATTGTAAAGCATGTGGTAATCCGCTGTTTAAAAGTGATACCAAATTTGATAGTGGTTGTGGCTGGCCTAGCTTTTATGAGCCTCTAACCAAAAAATCCATTATTTATACCCCTGATAATACCCATGGCATGAAGCGCACGGAAGTGCAATGTGGTAAGTGCAAAGCACATTTAGGCCATGTGTTTGAAGATGGTCCGCCTCCTACAGGCTTGCGTTATTGTATCAACGGCGTCATCCTTGATTTTGATGCAAAATAATACATGGCATAGGCTGTAATAAATATGCCCGCAAAAGATAAAATCATGACACTCTGTGAAAAGAAGGTCGTCCATTCTATCTCTAAGGTCATGCCCTCTTTCACCAACATCACCGTCACGCTACCCACGTAGCCAATTGAATCTGCTAAATAAATAAAGAAGCCTGCGTTTCCTTTAATGGAGTAGGCTGCAATTAAGCGATCAAAATAAATAGAATTAAAAGGAATGTACACAAGGTATAATCCTAGACCCACCAAAAGCATCCACCAAAATGGATCCAATAATTTTTGTGTGAAAAAATAAGTGGACAATCCCGCAACCACAAAACCAATAATGATAAATACATGCGCGATCATGAATGCTTTAAAACTATTTTTGACAGCAACAACTGCACCAATTAAAATTAAAATAAAAATGGTAATAGGAATTTCTGTTTCAGAAAAAGTAGAAGGCTTGGCTGCATAGCCCATCTCCTTCCACATATCGGCAGAAAAATTATCTCTGATATCTCTAAAAATAGTGGCGAATAAATAGATGACAATAAAAGCAACTACGCCTGGTAAGTATTGTTTTAAAATTAATTTTCGGTCTGCTCCGGTCATTGGAATTCTTTTTGCCCTCAATGCCTCATCTTCTTTGGATGGTGGTGGCACTTTCTCCAAACCCCACACACAGATGACCAATGGCAATGCAAAAACCAGTCCCGTACAAAATGGTACCCAGGTTTCTGTGATATGAAAATTCAACATCAACCAAGCGCCAACAGACTTCACCCATCCTGCAGAAAAAATAAAACTCACCGCAAGTGCGGCACCTATAAAATCTGTGCTACGTCTGCCTTCTACATAAGAGAAAACAACACCCCATAACATGCCCAGCGGAAAACCATTGATGAATAAAAACAAGATGCTATAAGGCGCTGGCACAATGGCGAACAACAACCAGGCTGCCCATGCAATGCCCGTTAATAAAAAAATAATTTTATATCGATGCTGTTTTTCTAAACCAGAGATGAATTTAATACCATAAAACTTGGCCATCAAATAGCCTAACATTTGACTGATCACCATGGCTGTTTTAAATGCAATGGGACCAAAGGTCATGCCTTCAAAAGTGCAAACTGTAAATGATTTTCTAAATCCAAATATAAAAACATAGGTTCCAAAGGAAACCAAGGCAGCATAAAGTGCTACTGATTTTTCTTTTGTGATAAATGACATGCCTATTTCTTTTAATGAAAACAATCTGTTTTAATCGTCCTCTTAAAGATAGGGTAATTCAACTAGTTTTTATGGTAAGCAAAGACAAAGGGCTTCTCGGGATTGTCTTTTAAAGCACGCTTTACTAAATGCGGCTTTTGGGTGATTTTTCTTTTATTTAAATCAACCACTTCGATGTTTTGATAGAATTGTTCTACTTGTTCAATCTGAAACAACATAGCATGTATTTCCAATAATAAAATCAATTGCCTTTGTTTTTTTAAAACATCGTTGCTCGCAAGATAAATATGGCTTCTTAACATGGATACAAAACTACAATTTTTTACAAGTATATTTGAATAAGATTTAATCATTCATGCAACAAAAAAAGGTACTCATCGCGCCCTTAGATTGGGGACTTGGTCACGCCACAAGATGTATCCCAGTCATTACTGCGTTTATTGAACTTGGCTATCATGTAACTGTTGCTACAGAAGGAGCGCACGAAATAATTTTAAGAGAAGCCTTTCCTGGTTTGACTTTCCTTAGATTAAAAGGATATGGAATTCGTTATTCTAAAAAAGCAAATGGCTTTGTTTTTAAAATGATTGTACAGATTCCGCGTATTTTGTACAACATCTTTAGAGAGTTTTGGTGGTTACATAAAACAAATCGACACCAAGAATTTGACTTGATTGTTTCTGATAACAGACTTGGTTTTTTTCACTTAAAAACACCTTCGGTATTTATCACACATCAATTGAACCTTCAAACCCCTTTTAGCTGGTCAACCAATTTATTACAGTGGGTGCAGTATACTTGGTTTAAACTTTTTTATACCATGGTATGGGTGCCCGATATGGAAGGTGACCAAAACCTTTCTGGCATTTTAGGAAATCCTACATGGAAACCATCGGTGCCGGTCTGGTATATGAATTGCCTATCTAGGTTAAAACCTTATGCCACCAATCAGGTGCATGAAAGGCAGCCAGCCGATGTATTTATAGGCATCCTGTCTGGACCAGAGCCACAAAGAAGCATTTTTCAGGAAATTTTATGGGTAGAAGGTAATGTGCTCCATCAACCATTTAAGCTGATTGCTGGTACGGCCGACCAAGCCCATAACCATGCTGATTCTGCTAAAGGGTCCATTGTGCCACATCTAGGAGGTCCCGATTTGGTCAAAGCGATTGAAAACGCAAAATTTATTATTAGCCGTGGTGGTTATACCAGCTTAATGGAACTGATTCCACTGAATAAGCCACTGATTTTAGTGCCCACACCTGGACAAACAGAACAGGAATACTTGGCAAAAAGATGGCAAGAAAAAGGTTGGGCCATTGCCTATGATCAAACCGAATTTCATCTTGAAACAGCCTTAAAAGAAGCCGCCAGTTTTAAATACCAACCCATCCCTTTTATCCCCTTTACAAAAGATGCATTGGAAGCAACCTTAAAGCAAGTAAATTTGTAGCATGGCTGTACAGAAAACAGGAGAAGGGATTTTTGAAAACTTATCCAACTATTTAATCATTGATGTTCGAAGTCCTGGAGAGTATGCACATGCACATATCCCAAATGCTTTTTCGCTTCCACTTTTCACTGATGAAGAACGTGCAGCAATTGGAACCACCTATAAACAAGAAAGCAGAGAAGCTGCCATTAAATTAGGACTTCCTTTTTTTGGTACCAAGATGCAAAACATGATTGAGCAGGTAGAAGGATGGGCTGCTAGCTATGAAAAAACAAATGACAAGAAGCCAACTATTTTAGTACACTGTTGGAGAGGCGGTATGCGAAGTGCTGCCGTTGCTTGGCTATTAGATTTATACGGTTTTAAAACCGAACAACTTACTGATGGCTATAAGGCTTATCGCAATTGGGTTTTAGCGCAGTTCGAAAAAAATTATTCCATGAAAGTCTTGGGTGGTTTTACGGGATCAGGTAAAACAGAAATATTATTACAGTTACAAAAAAGTAAAATCCCTGTCATTGATTTAGAAGGATTAGCCAATCATAAAGGATCTGCATTTGGTGCACTTGGGCAAAATCAACAAGATAGTCAAGAGCAATTTGAAAATAATTTAGCAGGCGCTTTGTTTTATATTAGTGTCGCACATCCTTCTTTTTGGATCGAAGACGAAAGCCAAAGAATAGGAACCAATATGTTACCTGCCTCCTTTTTTAAAAACATACGTAATAGTATTTGTTATTTTATTGATATCCCTTTTGAATCTCGTTTGCAATTTATTGTTCAAGCTTATGGGAAGTTTTCCGTAGCTGATTTAATCGCAGCCACTTTAAGAATTCAAAAAAGACTGGGGGGGTTAGAGACAAAGACCGCAGTCAATTTATTGGTTGAAAATAATATCGAAGGCGCTTTTTCTATTTTATTAAAATATTATGATAAGGTCTATTTAAAAAATATTGAAACCGCTACTATTCCAAAATTCAAAACAGAAAAAATAGTAGCTTCAGAGGTACATTCAATTCATAATGCAGGCCTAATCATGCATCTTTAATTTTATTATATGTTTCAGCAATTTTTAGCTTGGTGGTTTTTTACATTAAGGGGTTGGAGAACAGAAGGCAATTTTCCTTATACCTTAAAGCAGTCTGTGATCATTGCAGGGCCCCATACCCATGGTGTAGATTTTTTCCTTGGTTTAGCGGTACGCCAACAAATGCATTTTAAATTTGTGCATTTTTTGGGTAAAAAAGAGCTTTTTAACCCCATAACTGGGTGGTTTTTTAGGCTTTTAGGGGGTCATCCAGTGGATCGAAGCAAAAAGAACAATATGGTAGAACAGGTGGTGGACCTTTATCGTAAAAATGAACGCTTTCATATTGCAATTTCCCCAGAAGGTACAAGAAGAAAGGTCCTTAAATTTAAAACAGGCTTTTACCATATCGCTAAAAACGCAGGAGTGCCTATTTTGATGGTAGGCTTTGATTTTGGCAAAAGACGCGTGGTATTTGCAGAACCTTTCTATACAAGCGATAACGAATCTGCCGATTTGCGCTCCATTGTCAATTTTTTTAAAGAATTTGAGGGCTATGTTCCAGAATATGGCATCACAGACGATATAGTTTGTTAAAAACAAGTGATTTTTCATTTTTGTTTTATTCCTATGCCGTAGTTTCTTATTTTTGTCAGAGTAATAACTTGAATATTCATATACTAAAAACAGACTTAACATGAAAAGTAAAATTTTTTTAGCGCTTGCTCTTATAAGCTTAGGTGCTTTCTCTTGCGTTAGCCCTAAAAAATTACAAGAGGCAGAAGCTAAATATGGTCAATTAAATGGCGCATACGCTGATCTTCAAAGTAAATACCGTGATGCACAAGACGCAACTTCAAAAGCAAAAAACGATACAGATAAAATTGCTGCTGAAAGAAAAGCTTTAGAAAATCAAGTAGCTGATTTAAATAAGCAAATCGACTTTTTAAAAGAAAATAACAATGTGGTTCTAAGTCAATTGAAGGATATGTCTGTTGTAACGGGTGCTCAAGCAGAAAGTATCAAGAAGTCTTTAGACAATATTGGATCAAAGGACCTTTACATTCAAGGCTTACAAAGCTCTATGGCGCGTAAGGATTCAATCAACATGAACTTAGTAATGAACTTGAAAGGCGTATTAGGCGACTTGAACGATGAAGACGTAAATGTGAAAGTAGATAAGGGTGTGGTATACGTTGACATTTCTGATAAATTATTATTCAAAAGCGGAAGCTTTAATATCACAGACAAGGCTAAAACTGTATTAGGTAAAGTCGCTAAAGTATTAGCAGCTCAGCCATCTATCGAATTTATGGTAGAAGGTCATACAGATTCTCAACAATTATTAGACAATGGTTCTGTGTTAGAAGACAACTGGGATTTATCTGTAAAGCGCGCCACAACAGTCGTGCGTATTTTACAAGATACTTATGGTTTAGATCCTAAGCGTATGACTGCAGCAGGTAGAGGTGAGTATGCACCATTGGTTGAAAACGATAACGCTGGAAACAGGGCTAAAAACAGAAGAACAAGAATCGTGATCTTACCTCAATTAGATCAATTTTTTAAGTTATTAGAAAATAAGTAGTCGTCAATTAAATCATTCTCTTTAAAGATTGATTTAACTTTCTATCAATATTTTTTCAGGGCACCCAGCAACGGGTGCCCTTCTTTTTTAAAGCACTTTTTATCCTTTTTAGTTGTCCACCTTTTCGATTTTTTGAAGCAAGGAGTAGTATCTTCGCAGGATGCAACAAGCGTATTTGAACGGTTTAAATGAACAACAAAAAGAGGCCGTGCTGCACCTTAAGGGGCCTTTGATGATTATTGCCGGAGCGGGAAGTGGTAAAACAAAAGTATTGACTTCCCGTATTGCGCATTTAATACATAGTGGTGTGGACTCCTTTAATATTCTAGCATTAACGTTTACCAATAAGGCAGCGGCGGAAATGAAAGAAAGGGTTGAAAAAGCCCTTGGCAACATGGAAGCCCGCAATTTATACATTGGCACTTTCCACAGCGTCTTTGCACGCATATTGAGAGCAGAAGCTGCTAAGCTGGGCTATCCTCAGAGTTTTACCATCTATGATACCGACGATTCTAGGTCTGTATTAAAGCAGGTCATCAATGATATGGGCTTGGATGATAAATTGTATAAACCCAATATCGTACACAATCGTATCTCTTCTGCTAAAAACGCTTTAGTGGGTCCTAGTGAATATGCGATGGATACTTTTTTGAAGCAAGAAGATGCAAGATCTAACAGGCCTCAAATTGCAGAAATTTATGCAAGCTATGTGGCGCGTTGTTTTAAAAGTGGTGCGATGGATTTTGATGACCTACTTTTTAAAATGCATGAACTCTTACGTGACTTTCCAGAAGTATTGCATAAGTATCAACACAAGTTTAAATATATTTTGATTGATGAGTACCAGGATACCAATCCGGTGCAGTATCAAATTGCAAAACTACTTGCAGCGGTGCACGAAAATCTTTGTGTAGTGGGCGATGATGCCCAAAGTATTTATAGCTTTCGCGGTGCCACCATCGAAAACATTTTACAATTTCAAAAAGATTATGACGATGTGAAGTTGGTAAAACTGGAACAAAACTATAGAAGTAGTAAGTCCATCATCGAAGTGGCTAACTGTATTATTAAAAACAATAAAGGTCAAATCCCAAAAGAACTTTGGACCGACAACGAAGAAGGTGAGAAAATTAAGTTGGTACGAACGATGACCGACAATGATGAAGGGAAATTTGTTGCAGATAGTATTCAAGAAAATAAATTAAGAAATCATTTTTACAATAAAGACTTTGCCATTTTATATAGGACCAATGCCCAGTCAAGGTCCTTTGAGGAAAGTTTAAGAAGAACGGGTATTGCCTATAAGATCTATGGTGGGCTTAGCTTCTATCAAAGAAAGGAGGTCAAAGACTTCATCGCTTATTTACGTGTCATTGCCAATCCAAAAGACGAGGAAGGATTAAAAAGAATTATCAATTACCCTGTGAGAGGCATTGGTAAAACGACTGTTGAAAAGTGTTTGGTATTAGCGAGTGAACAAAATATTACTTTTTTTGAAGTGCTAGATAAAGCAAAAGGATTTGGTTTTAAAGCAGGCACACTCAATTCGATCGAAGAATTTGTGACCATGATTAAATATTTTCAAAACCTCTTAACAAAAAATAATGCCTACGATGTGGCAGTGCAGGTTGGTAAGAGTACAAATATGATTAAGGAGCTTTTCAACGACAAGTCTACCGAAGGTTTAGCGCGTTATGAAAACGTTCAAGAATTACTCAACTCTATTAAAGAGTGGACAGAAAGTCCTAGCAATGATGATGGTGAATTGGGAGATAAAAGTTTGGGCTCTTATTTACAACAGATCACTTTAATTACCGATGCAGACAACGACAACGGCAACGAAGACACCGTAAAATTAATGACGGTGCACGCCGCAAAGGGTTTGGAATTTGATTGTGTTTTTGTAGTAGGATTAGAAGAAACATTATTTCCAAGTGGCATGAGTGTCAATACAAGAGAGGAATTGGAAGAAGAGCGTAGATTATTTTATGTGGCTGTAACGCGTGCGAAAAAACATTTATGGTTAAGCTATGCGAATTCAAGGTATCGATTTGGTCAACTGGTACAAAATGACCCAAGTAGGTTCATTGAGGAAATGCCAGAAGAAAAATTAGACAAGTCAAGTGCAGGTGGTGGCGCAAGAAACCAATCAAGTGGATGGGGCAGCGCCTATGACAGAATGCACGGCGGCAATAAGGCGGGTTATAACAAACCAAGTTCTGGAAGCAGCGTAGCTAGCAGTAAGCCAAGCTACTTACCGGTGACGCCTCCAAGCACTTTGAATAAAAATCATATTCCTTCAGCTAATTTTACTGCTGCTGACCCAACTGCACTAGAAGAGGGCATGAAAGTGGAGCATCAAAAGTTTGGTTTTGGGATCATTAAAACCATTGAGGGCTCAGCGCATAACCCTATAGCTAATATCCTCTTTGATCTGAATGGAGAGAAAAAGATCATGTTGAACTATGCTAAATTAATGATCATCAACAGCTAAATGATGTAGGCGTGTTTTTCGATATCGGAAAAATAACGCCATTATCCCCCCTATTGGGCTAGCAAGCCGTTCATTTTGATTATTTTTGTGCTGGATCTAAAAAAAAGATTATGATTACAACAGGCAATACCATCGTGAGCATTTATACAGAAATGACGCCCAACCCAGAAACAATGAAGTTTGTGGCGAATAAACTATTGTATCCAGGCAAGAGTTTAGATGTAGCAGAAGAAGGCTTGGCGACTGCTTCTCCATTGGCGAAAGAATTATTTAGCTTTCCTTTTATTAAAAGTGTTTTTATAGCTAGCAATTTTGTGACGCTTACAAAAACGACTGCTACAGAAGATTGGCAGGATGTCATTCCTACTATCAAAACATTTTTGAAAGAATATTTAGAAGCAGGTGGTGTGGTGGTGAACGAAGATGAAGTTGCTAAGATGAAACAAGAAGCAACCAATGTGGTTTCTGCCGATGACGATGATGTAGTAAAACGCGTAAAAGAATTATTAGAAAATTATGTAAAGCCAGCGGTAGAAATGGATGGCGGTGCAATACAGTTTAAAAGTTATAAGGAAGGGATTGTCAACTTAATGTTACAAGGGTCTTGTAGCGGTTGCCCATCCAGCATGGTCACTCTTAAAGCAGGTATCGAAGGTATGATGAAGCGCATGATACCAGAAGTAAAAGAAGTGGTTGCCGAAGCTGAATAGTAATTTTATAGGCCTTTATGAAATATACACTCTAATGATTTTGTTCAAAAAATTAAAAATTTTTCGAACCTCTTAGCTTTCAGATTAAAGTTTGTTATAAAGCGCTCTCAATTTTTCACGCGTCATGATGCTTTCCCAATTAGGGCCTAAAGCATTTTCCCATAAAGGTTTCATGCCTAAAGAAACATTGATCATTGCATCAAATTGTTCCTCTGATAAATTCGCACAGATCCCAACTGGAATGTCAATATTATTTTTAGCCACCATGTGCTTGAATTCTTTTACACCAGCTGGATAATATTCTTCTAAGTGATTCATGACAATACAGTTTCCGATACCATGTTTTGTTCCTAATAAATAACTTAAGCCATAGCTAACTGCATGCGCCACGCCCACTTGGCTATACGCAATACTCATGCCACCTGCATAAGAAGCCATCATTAATTGATCATCACATTCATCGTCCCAGGTATTTTTTTCTACAAACACTTTTCTGCAAAGCTCTAGGGCTTTTTCTCCGTAGCTCTTGCTAAATTCATTTAAGAAAGTACCTTCTAAACTTTCGATACAATGAATATAACAATCCATGCCAGTATAAAAACGTTGGTTCGCAGGTGCGTCTTTGGTTAATTCCGGATCCAATACAATTTGATCAAATGGTGTAAAGTCAGAATTCATGCCCAGCTTTCTAGTTGGACCAGTTAATACAGTGGTACGGCTTACTTCTGCGCCCGTGCCACTTAATGTTGGAATACCTGCTTTATACACACCAGCTTGTTGCACTAAATCCCATCCTTGGTAATCTGCAGAAGAACCAGGATTTTTCATCATCAAGGCCACCGCTTTGGCTAAGTCCATTGTGGAGCCTCCGCCTATTCCAATGATACCGCTTACTTCACCAAACTCTGCTTTTAAGCTTGCAGCCAAAGCATCTACCTGTGTTGTCTTTGGTTCATAGGTTACGTCTACAAAAACAATTTTATCTTTTCCTCTTAAAGGCACTCTGTTTAACAAAGGTTTTCCTTCAAAATAATGATCTAAAAAAAATATCATTGGAAAATCGCCTTTCCTTCTTGGCGCAATGATTTCATCTAATTGATTAAAGGAACCGCGTCCATACACCACATAATCAACCATTTTAAAATTACGAAACTGCATAATTATTTTTTTAATCGTATCAAAGTTACAATCTTATTCATAAAAAAGCGACCCGTTGGAGTCGCTTTTAGTTTACTGTGCTAATTTCTTTTGTAGCGCTTCTAAGGATACCCCTTTTGTTTCTGGCACTTTAGTTAAAATCCAAACTAATTGTAATGCCATCATCATGGTAAAGAAAGCAAATATCGGCCAAGGATTGTCTTTGAAGATGCCGCTTTCACTATCTAAAAACACAGGTGTGACCAAAGTAATAAGCGCTGCAAATACCCAATGAATACTAGCTCCAAAGGCTTGACCCTTGGCTCTAATTTGAGTAGGAAAAATTTCTGATATCAATACCCAAATCACCGCACCCTGTCCAATTGCATGTGCTGCTATAAATAATAATAAAAAGCTAAGCATGAATTCTGGTGCGCTATGATTAATAAAACCATATGCCACCATGGATAAACTAATAATGTATCCAAAAGAACCAATTATTAATAAAGTCTTTCGACCAATGCGGTCAATTAACCAAAGACCCACAAATGTAAATACAAGGTTCATTAAACCTAAAGAGATTGAACTTAATAAAGAATTATTTTTTGCAAAGCCCGCTTCTTCTAAAATTCTAGGCGCATAATATAAAAGAAAGTTGATGCCCGAGGCCTGGTTAAAAAAGGCAACGAAAAAAGCAATGGATAAAATTTTACTATGGTGTTTGGTAAATAAATGAATACTGCCCTGGGCTTTTTCTTCCTGATAAGCTGTGCTTATTTCTTGTATCGTTTCATCTATATTATCCACACCCACTATTGCTAAGTTGGCTCTTGCTCCTGCCTCATCATTTTTAACAGAAAATAACCATCTTGGGCTTTCTGGTAAACCCAGTGTCATTAAAGTATAAATGATAGAAGGAATTAATAAAACGGCCAACATCCAACGCCAATCGTTGGTACCGCCTACACCAGCTAAAAAATAATTTGATAAATAGGCAATTAAAATACCAAAGACAATATTGAACTGGTACATGCCTACTAATTTTCCTCTATTATTTTTATTAGAAATTTCAGAAATATACGTTGGTGCTGCTACAGATGAAACCCCAATAGCAATGCCTCCAATTAATCTAAAGAAAGAAAAAGTGTATGGGTCTTGTGCCAACGCAGAACCAATGGCGGATGCAATAAACATAATACCTAACCATATCAATACTTTTTTACGACCATATTTTTCTGTTGGTGCGCCTGCAAATACAGAGCCAATAACAGTTCCCCATAAAGCCATGGACATAATAAAAAATCCATGAAACAGCGGTGTAGTTTGCCAAAGTTCTTGAATAGGTTTATCTGCTCCAGAAATCACTACCATATCAAAGCCAAAAATAAATCCAGCCAAAGCGGCTACAATAGTTGATTGAAATAATTTTCCTTTGTTCATTTTTTTAATTGTGTTAGGCTTTTTTAAAAGCTTTTAAAGAAACTATAAATCGTCCTTATAATAAAGCTGCTGCTTTGATCAAGTCTTCGGGGGTATCTATTTCTACACCCATATAATTAGTGACAGCCATTTTAATGGATACGCCATTTTCTAAATAACGTAAACACTCTATTTTTTCTGCTGCTTCTAATGGCGATATGGGCCAATTGGTGAAGTTAATTAAAGTTTGTTTTTTAAATGCATAGACACCTACGTGTTCATAATAAGTAACCGCATTGTCTGTGGACCTTGGATAAGGAATCACACTGCGTGAAAAAAACAAAGCATTCCAATTTTTATCGACTGCTACTTTTACATAATTAGGATCTTCAATAGATGCATGATTGGTTAATACTTGCATTAATGAAGCAACCTGTACGTTTGTATCCTCAAAACAGGCAAGTACTTGTTCTAGTGGTGCACGTTTCACAAAGGGTTCGTCACCTTGTACATTCACCACGATATCAATATCTATATTTTTGATGGCTTCTGCAATTCTATCAGATCCGCTTTCGTGTGTCTTTTTGCTCATAATGGCCTTGCCGCCATTTGAAACAATCTCATTAAAAATAATGTCGCTGTCGGTCACCACATACACTTCGGCAAACAGACCCGTTGCCTTGGTGTTGTCATAAGTATGTCTAATCACAGACTTATCACCAAGCATTTGCATCAGCTTTGCTGGAAACCTTGTAGCTGCGTAACGAGCTGGTATAAATGCGCCAATTTTACTCATGGATTATTTTAATTGATACAAATTTTAAAAGCGATTCTTTAATAATCTGATTTGATAGATTTATTAAATGGCGCTTTTAATTGATAAGAGAGCGATCCGTCTTGTGTATTATCCATCACATCTAAGCCGTATACAATCTGATCCATGGGCGTATCATTATAAGTTCCTAAAATACGATCCCAGAATGAAAAAATATTACCATAGTTGCTATCCGTTTGAGGACGGGTAATATGGTGGTGTACTCTATGCATATTTGGAGATACAATAATATAACCAACCGTTTTATCAAACCATGTTGGAATACGAATATTTGCATGATTGAACTGCGTAAGTACCACGCTTAAACTTTGATACAACATCACCATCCAAATAGGCGTACCCAAAATAAAAACTGCAAGAATAGCGAAAACAGCTCTCACCACCGACTCTCCTGGGTGATGTCTATTTCCTGTAGTGGTGTCCACCATCGTATCTGCATGATGCACCATATGAAACTTCCATAAAAATTTGACTTTATGTTCAATCATATGTACCAAATAAGCACCGATAAAATCTAATAGCAATAGACCCGCAATCGCTTCGACCCAAGGATTCAAATGAATGATCTGCAGTAATCCAAAATGTTGTTGCACCGTCCAGTCACTCGCCTTTACCATAATGAGTGCAAATGCAAAATTGATGACAATAGTGGTAAAAGTAAAAAAGAAATTAAGCCCCGCGTGTTTCAGCTTATTATACTTAAAATTAAATAAGGGAACTGCAAATTCTACCAACCAAAAAGTAGTAATACCGCCTGCTAATAACAATGCACGGTGCAAACTTGGAATGGTTTCAAAATAGGTTTTTATCGCCTCTAACATAGCAATTTGTTTTATGCATAAATGTAAATAAAAAACCCGATGTTCTGCAGTCAGATACACCGGGTTCTTCTTAAGTCTTGTTAAAGACTTTGTATAGGATAGGGATTAACTATTTAACATTAATGGCATCACCAACATTAACAAGTCTTCTCCTGGTGCTTGTTCTGAAGGCTTGATCAATCCTGCCTTACTTGGCGTAGATAATTCAATAAAGACCTCATCCGTATCTGCTGCATTCAACATCTCAATCAAAAACTTCGCGTTGAAGGCAATTTGGATATCTTCTCCTTGGTATTCACAACTCATGCGCTCGTTACCCTCAAAACTAAAATCAATATCTTGTGCAGCCATCTGTAATTCATTACCAGCAATATTTAAAGCTACCTGATTGGTGCTTTTATTACTAAATACATTCACGCGGCGTAATGCATTTTGAAAGTCATGCTTATTCACTGTTAAACGATAAGGATTGTCAGCAGGAATCACCACTTTATAGTCTGGGAATCTTGCATCAATCAATCGACAGATTAATTGTGTAGACCCGTGTGCTACAAATAAGTGGTTGTTGTTAAAGCTAACCGTGATGGAATCATCATTATCAGGCAAGGCGTTCTTTAATAAATTAAGTGGCTTTTTAGGCACGATGAAAGAAGCATTTTGAGTGGCTTTTACATCTGTTCTTTTATAACGCACTAAACGGTGTGCATCTGTGGCAACAAACTGAACGCTCTCCTTTGTTAGTTCAAAGAAAACGCCTGTCATAGCAGGACGAAGATCATCTCCACTTACAGCAAATAATGTTTTATTGATGGCTGTTAACAAACCACCACTGGTCATGTTAAAACCTGTTGTATCATCTGCCGTAGGCTCCTTTGGAAAATTATCTGGATTTTCTCCCATCACCTTGTACTTTCCATTATCGCTTGTAATTTCTACTGCATAGTTCTTATCAATATTAAAAGTCAAGGGTTGGTCTGCAATATTTTTTAAAGAATCAATTAAGATTTTTGCAGGAATACAAACACGTCCGTTCGCCTTGCTCTCTACTTCCATTTGAACGCGCATGACTGTTTCTAAATCAGTCGCTACAATGTTCAATTTTTTATCTTCTATTTCGAATAAAAAATCTTCCAAGATAGGCAATACGGTATTGGTATTAATGACACCAGCAATTTGTTGAAGGTGTTTTAATAAAGAAGAAGAAGATACAATAAACTTCATGCTGTCGATTTTTGATTTTTAGGGTCACTAATTTCCCTTGAATAACTATAACGAAACTAAAGTAAAATCTTAAGATTAAAAAGCTATTTTAGCAATTCTTATTGACATTATGAAGAAAGTTCGAATTGGTAAGGAGCAAGCTATACAAAGGATACGACACTATTGTGCCTACCAAGAAAGGGCCCAACAAGAGGTCAGGGATAAGCTATACGAACTGGGTATGACCAAAGACGAAGTCGAAGAAATTATGTCGGACCTGATTGCCGAAAATTTCTTAAACGAGGAGCGATTTGCTGTTCAATTTGCAGGCGGACATTTTAGAATTAAGGGATGGGGAAAGGTCAAAATTCAACACGCTTTACAACAAAAAAGGGTCAGCAGCTACAATATCAAAATTGGATTAAAAGCCATTGATGGGGATGCCTATCTCAAAACCTTAGAACAGCTAGCGACTAAAAAATGGAATAGCTTAAAGGGAGAGAGAGGTCTAAACCGTATGGCAAAAACATATGCATTCTTGCAGCAGCGTGGATTTGAACCAATATTATACCAGCCCATTGTGCAGCAGCTTTATAAGGCCTAAGTAAAAAGCCTATCCATAAAATTGCATTATATTTACATAGCATTTTTAGAACAAAAAATAGCCTTACTCAAGTCCTATCTGCGTAAGGCTTTAACCCTATTTTTTATGACTTTAGAGTACGCAACAAAGGCCTTGTTCACGGGTTCCGAATGGTTGAATGATGTAGTGGTGCATATTGAAAATGATGTAGTGGTTGGAATAGATGAAATAGGGTTTGATGCCAATAGCGCAATGCCTTTCATTATTCCTGCACTAATTGATTTACAATTATATGGTGCTGATGGAAAATTATTATCTGAGTTTCCTGAAAAAGAGACCATTGAAAAAATTTATCAATACTGCATAGAAAGTGGCACTGGTTTTTTTCAACCCACAATTGCATCCCAGAGCATAGATGTAATATATGCATCCATTGATGCTGTGAAAGCTTATCAAGCATCTGGTGGAAAGGGTTGTATTGGATTACACATAGAAGGACCCTGGATTCATACAAACAAAAAAGGCGCGCATGATACTTCAGTGATACATGTGCCTGATATGAAAGAGGTTGAGTCTATTGTAGCCTATGGAAAAGATACCATTAGCATGATTACACTTGCGCCTGAAGTTTGTACGCCAGCAATTATTAAAACCATTCAGGCTGCAGGTATTGTTGTTTCTGCTGGTCATACCAATGCGTCTTATGAAACCGCAATACAGTTTTTTGATGATGGCATTCCTGTTGCAACACATCTTTTCAATGCGATGAGTGCCTTTCAGCATCGTGCACCAGGCGTTGTGGGCGCATTGTTCAATCACCCAACCGCTATGAGCAGTATCGTTCCAGATGGTCATCATGTTGATTTTGCTGCAATACGAATTGCTAAAAAAATAATGGGTGATCGATTATTTTGTATTACTGACGCGGTAACATCAACCAGCACGGGATTGTATCAACATGCACTGGTTGGGGACAAATACGAATCAGCTGGAACCCTTAGTGGCTCAGCATTAACACAACTAAAATCAATTCAAAACTTAGTAGCACATGTAGACATACCGCTAGATGAGGCAATTAAAATGTGTAGTGTATATCCAGCCAAAGTAATGCAAAACAAAAACATAAATGGTACCATAGAAATCAATAAAAAGGCCAATCTACTTTGTTTATCAGCAGAATTGGCCATTCTAAGTAAGGTTATAAATCATTAAACTTCTTTTCCAAAAGCGTTCCAGCCCTGTGCAGTAATATCAAATAAATTATTTCCTTTTGTAATCAATTTAGTGCCCTCTGATGCATCACACATATATCCAATCACACTGATCTCTTCTTGCATCGTCATTTTATCATAGTCTGCTTGCTTCATGGTAAATAACAATTCGTAATCTTCACCACCATTCAAAGCACAAACAGTGGCGTCTAATCCAAACTTAAAGGCAGCAGCTTTACTCGCTTCATTAATCGGAATTTTATCTTCATAGATTCTGCAGCCCAATTCAGATTGTTTACACAAGTGTAGTACGTCGGAACTCAAGCCATCGCTAATATCCATCATGGAAGTTGGTTTGATCTCTAATTTTTCTAATAATTCTATGATGTCTTTTCTTGCTTCTGGTTTTAGCAATCTTCTTACAATATAATCTTCGTTTTCTAAATTCGGTTGTATCTGTGGATTTTCTAAAAAGATTTGTTTTTCGCGTTCCATCAATGTTAATCCCAAAAACGCCGCGCCCAAATCTCCTGATACACAAATTAAATCCCCCGACTCGGCGGTACTTCTTTTGATGTACCCATCTGGTGCCACTTCGCCCAATGCGGTCACAGAAATAATGAGTCCTTTTTGAGAAGTGGATGTGTCTCCTCCAATTAAATCCACCCCATATTTATCACATGCAATAGCTACGCCTTCGTAAAATTCCTCTAGTGCTTCTAAACTAAAGCGATTGCTGAAAGCTACGCTCATCGTGATTTGTGTGGGATGCGCATTCATTGCATAAATATCGCTTAGGTTCACCACCACAGATTTATATCCAAGATGTTTTAGTGGCGTATACATTAAATCAAAATGCACGCCCTCTATCAACAAGTCAGTGGTGATCACCGTTTGTTTTCCAAAATGATCTATCACTGCTGCGTCATCACCTATTGACAACAGTGTTGATGCGTTGAGTGTTTCAAAGTTTTGTGTTAATCGATCTATCAATCCAAACTCACCTAGTTTTTCTATCTCTGTTCTTTCTGTTGACATAAAATATTGCTGTTACTTTTATTTGCTCGTTTATTTTTTAGGCTTTATTGCTCTATAATTCGCCACCGTTCACTACGGATAACAATTGGTCATGAATAAAACCATTGGTTGCTATGATGCCCGGTTGGTATGGATTATATGCATTACCAATTAAGTCTGTTACTTTTCCTCCTGCTTCTTCTACCATTAAAAATCCTGCAGCACTATCCCAGGCCTGAAGTTTGTGTTCGTAAAATCCATCAAATCTTCCAGCAGCGGTCCAGCATAAATCTAATGCTGCGCTTCCGAGTCGACGAACTGGTATTGCTTTTCGTACTAGTTTTTCAAAAACTTGTAAAGGTCCGTTTTCACTATCTAAATATTGATAAGGAAATCCGGTCACCAAGCAGCTATGTAAAATGGAATCCTTATTACCAACCTTAATTGGTCTTCCGTTTAGGGTAGCTCCTTGTCCTTTTTCTGCAAAAAACAATTCATTCATGAATGGATTGTATACTGAGCCTAGAATCATTTCTCCTTTATGTTCCACACCAATACTTACACAACAAATTGGGATGCCATTTGCAAAATTAATGGTGCCGTCAATGGGGTCTATGATCCATTTTGTATCAGATACGGAAGCCATCTCGCCTGTTTCTTCACTAAGTATAAAATGATCTGGAAATTGGGATTGAATTAAGCCAATAATGGCTTTTTCTGAGGCGTGGTCTGCCTCGGTGACTAGGTCGTTTATAGAAGATTTACTAGCAATTGTAAACGTACCGTTAAAAAAACGTGTCAACTCTTTTGCTCCGAGTTCTACAGCCTGAATTAGCGTATTTTTAATCATGATACAAAAGTAGGTTCGTTTGCTCGAATAACATTCGTATTTTTGATTCTATTTCATAAAAGTAAAACCCTATTTTATAGATGGCCATATTTGAATTTAATTTACCCAAAAGCCTTTCTAAAGCACTTGGTCTTCCAACAAAAAGCCCAAGAACTGCACAACTGCGTGTTTTAAAAAAATTACTTAAAAGGGCTCAATACACTGCTTTTGGTCAAAAATTTAAGTTCGAGGAGATTTTAAAACACCGTCATATTGGTAAAAATTTCCAAGAAACAGTTCCAACTTATAATTATAATAAGATCTATAAAGATTGGTGGCATTTAACACTTGAGGGCGAATCCGATATTTGTTGGCCAGGAAAGATCAACTATTTTGCTTTAAGCAGTGGTACAAGCGAAGCGGCTAGTAAATATATACCCATTACCAACGACTTATTAAGAGGTAATAAAATCATCATGATCAAGCAATTGATAAGCTTTTTTAAATATCGTGAAATACCCTTGTCTGCAATGGGGCGTGGTTGGCTCACTTTGGGTGGTAGTACAGATTTACAAAAAGGTGCGGGTTACTATGCAGGGGACTTAAGTGGAATCACTGCAAAAAAATCACCTTTTTGGTTTCAACCATTTTACAAGCCTGGTAAAAAAATTGCTAAAGAACGAGATTGGAATAAAAAATTAAAAGAGATTGTAGAGAAAGCACCCGATTGGGATATTAGTTTTGTGGTTGGCGTGCCTGCATGGATACAGATGTGTATTGAGATGGTGATAGAGCGCTACAAGCTTAACAACATCCACGAAATCTGGCCCAATCTAACTTTGTTTGTTCATGGTGGGGTAAGTTTTGAGCCCTATAAACATGGTTTTGAAAAACTATTAGGAAAACCGATCGAATATGTAGAAACCTATTTAGCAAGCGAAGGGTTTTTAGCATGGCAGGATAAGCAGAACGCAGTAGGAATGCGCTTAACGTATAACCAACATATCTTTTTTGAATTCGTTCCTTTTGATGAAAACAACTTTGACGAAAATGGAGAAATGGTGGAAGATCCAGAAACCTTAATGATTCACGAAGTAGAAGAGGGTAAAGATTACGCCATTTTAATTAGTACACCTGCCGGTGCGTGGCGCTATTTAATTGGAGATACTGTTCGTTTTGTCGATAAAGACAACGCAGAAATTATCATCACTGGAAGAACAAAACATTTTTTAAGCTTAGTGGGTGAGCACTTGAGCGTGGACAATATGAACAAAGCCATTCAGTTGGTGAGTGAAGAGTTGAATTTGTCTATTCCTGAATACACGGTTACCGGTGAACCGGATGGAAACTTTTTTTCGCATCATTGGTATGTAGCTTGTGATCAAACGGTTGATGAAGTTTTATTAGCAGAAAAAATAGATGAAAAACTAATTCAGCTCAACGACGATTATGCGATCGAACGAAAAAGTGCACTAAAATCCATTCGGGTTTCAGTGCTTAAAGAAATTTCTTTTATGGGATTCATGGAAAGCAAGGGGAAAATTGGCGGACAGCATAAATTTCCTAGAGTATTAAAAGGTGGAATACTTGCAGACTGGAAACTATATATAAAAAATCAAGGCTAATGTTTGTTGAACCGTTTTTAAAAGGTTTATTATTGGGTTTGATTTTAAGCCTTTCTATTGGCCCTGTCATTTTTGCAATTGTAAAACAAAGTCTAACCAATGGAAAGCGCTCTGGTTATGCATTTGTAGCAGGCGTTTCGAGCAGTGATATGATTTTACTTTTTATTTGTAATGTATTTACTTCCTTATTTAATCTTGTACTCAACCACAAATCAACCATTGCATTAGCGGGTGCTGGGTTTTTATTGTTGATGGGTTTATATACCTTGTTCTTTAAAAAACTAAAATTAGAAAATATGGGGATTGATGGGGTCAATAAAACGCTAAGCATCAAAAACTTAATCTCATCTTATTTATCTGGGTTCATCATGAACACGCTGAACCCAAGTGTATTTTTATTTTGGTTTGCATGGACTGCGGCCATTAATAATAGCGCAGATGATACGCCTAATCCAATTCAATATAAACTTGTTGTATTTGGCACCTGCCTTGGATTTGTATTATTGTCTGATTTAATCAAAGTCTTTTTAGCTGGAAAATTAAGAACAAGATTAACTGAAAAAAATCTTATTTGGATCAACCGCATTTCGGGTATGATCATTTTGATCTTCAGTGCTGTGCTTCTTTATAGTGCATTATTGATCTATTAAATCGGGTTCCTATTTCTTTCACAAACATTTATGCATTTTTTGGCCCTTTTGGTTGGCTTTATTGTAATTTAGACTTGTGAAAAAAATAACCCTTTTGTTGTTTTGTACCTGCCTATTGGTAATGTCTAATATTGTGGTAGCACAATCTGGAAACGTACTTGTGTTAAAAGACAGAGGTGTCACTATTAAGTCTTTTACAAAAGACAACTACATTGAATTTGAATTTAGCAACCGTCAGTGGATCACTGGACAAATTCAATGGGTCAAGAACGACTCCATTCAAGTGAAACAATACACTCTCCAAACAGTCATGACGGCTTATGGCACCTATGGACAAGATACCTTAAGATTAGGAACACTCACATTACACATTAACGAGATTCGGGCGTTTGCTAAAGACAAGAGTCGTTACCAAAGTGTTTTTGCCAATGGTGCTTTTTTAAAAATTGGTGGCGTTCTATATAGTGGATTAAACATCACAAATTCAATTATCAACAAAGAGGCTGTGTTTAGTTCAAGAAATGTGCCTTCTATTGCAGGTGGAATTGTATCCTTTTTTATTGGTAGATGGATGGCCAAAAAAAATCCACCCTACAGACCAATTGGCAAAAGATTTAGTGTAGAAGTTTTATAAGCTTGCACTAATTTAAAACAGAAATTACATTCACTATAATTGATTTACATTTTGATTAAAAAAATTAAACGCATTATTTGGTATTTGTTTCTTAGTTCATTACTCTATGTAGTTGTTTTGCGTTTTTTATTTCCACCCATTACTATTACCCAGTTCACCAATGCATTTGGCTTAGGATTAAAGAGAGACTATGTTGCCTGGGAAGACCTATCGTATAATATTAAACTAGCCGCAATAGCTAGTGAGGATCAGGCTTTCCCCGATCATATAGGCGTTGACTGGGAGGCCATGGAAAGAAGTTTTAAAACAAAAAAGAAAAAAAAGAAATCTAGAATTCCACTTGGGGGTGGCGCTAGTACCATTACACAACAGGTTGCTAAAAATGTATTCTTATGGCAGGGTGGAAAATATGATAAGTACATTCGAAAGCTACCTGAATTTTATTTTACTTTTTTAATTGAGCTTATCTGGGGTAAAGAAAGAATTTTAGAAATGTATTTAAATGTGATAGAAACGGGTCCTGGTTGTTTTGGTGTTGAAGCAGCAGCGCAGTATTATTTTAAAAAAACAGCAAAAAATTTAACACGAGCCGAAGCGGCGATGATGATTGCAGGTCTCCCTAATCCAAAAAAATTCACAGCGCGCCCAATGACAAAAAGAGTTGCATGGCGTTATCCACAAATCCTTAGAGAAATGAACAATTTAGAAGGGGATGAGGATGTTCGAGATTTAATTAGAAAAAAATAGCTGGGTTTATCCACCAGCTCGTGCACAATTTTTTATTTAAAGTGGGGGATTGTGAATAAAACCGGCTTTCTTGTGGATTGTTTTCGATTTTTAAATTTTAGGTAAATTTTGGTTGATCAGTTGAATGGCATTTGCTGTGCGTTGGTCTCCTGATCCAGACACAATCCCCCATGGCGTTTTTTGATTGATTAAAAGTTCTTTGTAGAAGGTAAATAGTTCGATTCTTGGACCATCATCTGGATATTCACGCATTTCGTCTACGGCCCATGGTAGGTCTATATCACAGAGCAAATAAAGATCATAACCACGTTGGTTGATTTGTTCTAAAATATAGTGATGACAATTGTTAAAAACATATTCACACCAAACTTTCATCACATACATATCTGTGTCCACAATTAATTTGTTCGAAATATTTTGTGTGAGTTGATCAATAATATTTTTATTTAAACTTGCTATAGCTTCATCTTCGTTTTGAATTTGTCCTTTTGCAATCGTTAATAAATCATCATAGGAATACTTTGTACCATGTTTAGATAAATATGTTCTTGCATACTCTGGTGTCCAAATAGTTTGATAGTGCGCCGCAAGTGCTGCACAGAGTGTAGACTTGCCAGATGATTCGGGACCTAGTACTACTATTTTTTGAATTGGTTTCATTGCTTAATGATTTATTAATTACTTGATTTCGCAAGCGCTTGTTTTGCTTTTTTATTCCAAGTAATTAAACCTGCTATTGCTAAAATTAATAAAACTATAAATTGAAAACTTGTAAACGCGTACCCCTTGATAAAATAAAGTGGTATCGATGTGATGTTGGTAATAATCCACCAGATCCAGCTTTCCACTTTTTTCTTTGCCATCAACCACATCGCCGTATAAGCAGATGCGCTAGCCAATGCATCTGCCCATGGGATCGCATCTGGCGCAAAATTATTTTTTAAAAACGCTAGTACAAAGAATAAAATGGCATAAAATCCTATAAAAACCAATACCTGCTGTATTCTTTGTGTTGTATTGCTTGAGGTTATCTGTAATGCATTGGTGACTTGATCTTCTTTTTTTCTTGACCACCAATACCAGCCATAGATACTCATGATGGTATAATATAAGTTCACGCTTGCTTCTCCTAATAAATGTCCTTTAAAGCTTAAGTAGATATACAATGTCGTATTAATGATGCCGGTGGGGAAAACTAAAATGTTTTCTTTTCGGCTATACCAAACCGAAACAATGCCCATGATCACCGCGACCGCTTCTATCCATGTTGTTTGAAGTAAACCATTGTATACTGCTATAAAAAACTCATTCATAAACTAGGATGCTTTCATTTTTTCTAATTGTAATTCCATTCTAAACATTTCGTCACGCAGTTTTGCAGCTTCCATAAAATCCATCGCTTTCGCCATTTTTTCCATTTGTTTTTTTGTTTGCAAAATTGCTTTTTCCATTTGTGGAATCGTTTCGTATTGACTATTTGGTTCTGCTACCATATTGAGCCCATCTGTAGTACGAATGTTGATATTGTCTTGACT
>Ga0209088_10000498_pt1 | contig 27697 bp, 21 predicted proteins | sample S_140625_EF_Meta_FD_187324 | JGI IMG/M metagenome (GOLD analysis project Ga0209088, IMG submission 187324) | Freshwater microbial communities from Lake Simoncouche, Canada to study carbon cycling - S_140625_EF_MetaG (SPAdes) (version 2) | ecosystem: Environmental > Aquatic > Freshwater > Lake ... | reverse complement strand
GCCGGTGGTGCCGCTCGCCATTGGCTGGGTGGTGCTGACGCTGATGACCGTGGCAAGTGCGATGCCCGCCGTGCGCGCATTGATGCGGCGCTCGGTGCGCGACCTCGTGAGCTGAGCCTGGCCAGCAGAGCCTGTTTCGTTGAACACGACGAACCCCGCAGTCACTTCGACTGCGCGGCGCCTTACTTCACGTCAACGGTCAGCGTGATGGTCTTCGCCGGTGCCACGGGCTTGTCCGTGGTGCTCACCAGCGCGAACTCGATCTTCGCCTGGCCAACGCCGCGCGCGTGCAGGTGGTAGATGGTCTGGAGCTCGGTGCCCTTGGCCACCTTCCCCTCCGGGGCGGTCTCGAACGAGGCATCCACCAGGAGGTACGCATCGTTCGGCGTGCGGCACTGCCATTCGTGGCCGTCGCCCGACTTGGACGAGAGCGCCACCTTGAAGTCCTCTCCCTTGGTGGCGGTGCCGGTCGTGGATTCGGTCAGCTTCAGCAGGTCGCCCTGGTTGATCGGCCCGCCCTTGTGCTCCTTGCTGCCCTTCATGAGGAGCCGCGCGGCCATCACCGGCGGCGGGGCGTTCTTGCATCCCTGCATCGGGACGACGACGGCGGCCAGGGCGATCAGGGCAACGGGGAGCGGTGCGATGCGGAGCATGTTGCAGGTGCCTTTCGTGGAACGATGCCGGCCCGCGAGTGCGGGCTCCGGAGCGAGATCCGATGAATCTACCCGGATGGACGACCGCAAAACCTCCCAAGGATCCGCTACGCAGGCCGCGCAGGGCCGCATGGTGCCGCATTGAGGCATGATCAGACTCCTGCGGATGTCCAATCACCCAGCATGATGCCGAGGTCGGCACCGCTGACGAGGCCGTCATGGTTGAGGTCTGCCGCCAGTCCGCTGCCGGTCGCACCCCACTGCCCCAGCAGTCGACCAAGGTCCGCGCCGCCCACGCGACCATCGCCGTCGAGGTCCGATGACAGTACTGCGGCACGCTCGACGACGGAGAAGTACCGGCCGGCCCAGAGTCCCCGTGCCGGGGACAGGTCCGTGCCGGCGGACGCCTCGCCGTACGCCGACCGGCCCCAAGCGGTAACGGTGCCATCCGCCTCAAGTGCCGCCGAGTGAAACGCCCCGGCTACGACACGCTGCACCGCTGAACCGAACACGGGGGGAGAGCTCTGTCCGAACGAATTGCCACCCCAGCATCGAACGCCCCCCGTGGTAGTCAGCGCTACTGTGTGACTCGCACCGGCAGCAACCGCGGCAATTGACGGCAGGTCGGCAGGAACGTCGCATTGCCCCCACTCGTCGCTGCCCCAGCACCGCACGGCACCGCCGACGCAACGCACCACGGAATGTTCCGCTCCGGCGGCGATCGAGCCAACATTGGCCAGGCCAACAGGCACGGCGCATTGCCCGCTCTCATCGTTCCCCCAGCACACCACTGCCCCGCCTGAACGGAGCGCCATGGTGTGCATCTCTCCCGCAGCGACGGCCTCGACGCGGTCGAGCCAGGCCGGAGGTACGCACTGGAGAAAATCGTTCCGGCCCCAGCACCGCGGGCGACCCGAAACCACCGCCACCGAGTGGCTGCCTCCTGCGGCGATCGTGCTTGCCGCCGAAAGCCCCGCCGGCACCACGCACTGCGCCCAGTCATTGTCGCCCCACGCGGTCACCAGACCATGGGAATCGAGGACCACTATGTGGCCACCGCCCACCGCCAGCTGCTCGGGCGCCCCCAGGCCGATAGGCACGTTGCACTGCATCGAGCGATTGGAACCCCAGCAACGGACCTCGCCCGTCTCCAGCAGGACCACGGTGTGCCTTTCGCCGCACGAAACCGCCTTGCACGGGCCAAGCCCCGCAGGCACGGCACATTGGCCAACGGCGGACGAACCCCAACAGGCAATCGCCCCGGAACCGAGCAAGGCTGCTGAATGGAGCCCGCCGGCGGAAACCTGGATCGTCGCAGGGAGGCCTGCAGGAACGGCGCACTGCCCGAAGTTGTTCCATCCCCACGCCCGCACGCCGCCGCTTCGCAAACGTGCAACCGTGTGGAAGGCTCCGCAATCGACCTGCGCCGCGGGCGCCAGCCCTGCGGGCACGATCGACTGCCCATATTGCGGCCAGTCGATGCTGGCGAACTGCCCCGCACCCCACGCGAATACCGCGCCGCCCGAGTCCACGGCCGCGGAATGAAATGAACCGGCCGAGATGCCGATGATGCCCTGCATCGGCACCGTCTCCGGAGCCTGGCCGTAGTCGTTGCGACCCCAGCACCGGACGCGACCGTCAGCACCGAGCGCCATGGCGTGGCCGCTCCCTGCAGACACGGCGATTGACGGAGGAAGGCTGGCGGGACTGGCGCACTGACCGAGGGCATTATCTCCCCAACAACGCAACGAACCGTCGTCAAGCAGTGCCACCGTGAAATAGCTGCCAGCGGATGCAGCCCGCACGGACAACCCAAATGCAGGCGGCGCCGATTCGCCCGCTGCATTCAGGCCCCAGGCACGGAATGACCCGTCAAGGCCCGCGGCGACGGTGTGACCGTCACCGGCATCAACGCAACGGAATGGAACCAGCAAATCAGAGCCACGAAACCGGTGATAGCCAACGGATACGAGTTCGCCGGCAGAGGCCACGGAACCAGAGGCCAGCCCGTGCAGCAGAATCCATGCCGCTGCCGAAGCCGCAGACAGATTCCATCGATCCGACCGGAAGGGACCGCGCACCCGCATCGAACCAAGTGTAGCAGGCAATCCGCTGCAGAGCATCAACTTCTTCTCAAATTCGAGCAGACGCACGGCCCAGGGCGACGGCAATACCGACACAATGAGGACACTAATGTCCGACAGCATGTTCCGCCTCCACAGCCCCTACAAGCCCATGGGCGACCAGCCCGAGGCCATCGAGCAGCTGGTGGCGGGGCTCGGCCGTGGCGAGAAGTTCCAGACGCTCCTCGGCGCCACCGGCACCGGCAAGACGTTCACCATGGCGAACGTGATTGCGCGGACGGGGAAGCCGACGCTCCTCATCAGCCACAACAAGACGCTCGCGGCGCAGCTCTACGAGGAGATGAAGGAGCTGTTCCCGGACAACGCGGTCTGCTACTTCGTCAGCTACTACGACTACTACCAGCCCGAGGCGTACATCCCGCAGCGGGACATCTACATCGAGAAGGACGCCAGCCGCAACCAGGACCTCGACCGCCTGCGGCTCCTCGCCACCAGCTCGCTGCTCTCGCGGCCGGACGTGATCGTGGTCTCGAGCGTCAGCTGCCTGTACGGCCTCGGTTCGCCGGACGAGTTCCGCAACCGCATGATCGTCCTCGAGCGCGGCACCGTGATCAAGCGCCGAGACTTCCTGCTCGGCCTCTCGGCCATGCAGTACGTGCGCAAGGAGATCGAGCCCGGCCGCGGCAACTTCCGCGTCCGCGGCGACAGCATCGAGGTCTTCCCGGCGAGCGAGCAGCATGCCGTGCGCATCGGGCTCTTCGGCGACGAGGTGGAGTCGATCGAGCTCTTCGACCCGGTCAGCGGCGAGGTGCTCAGCGAGGAATCGCGCGCATGGATCTTCCCCGCGGTGCACTACATGATGCCCGAGGAGCAGATGAAGCGCGCCATGGACGAGATCAAGGAGGAGCTCGACGCGCGCGTCCTGGAGCTGCGCGCCGAGGGCAAGCTGCTGGAGGCGCAGCGCCTGCTGGGCCGCACCAAGTACGACCTGGAGATGATCCAGGAGACCGGCTACTGCAGCGGCATCGAGAACTACAGCCGCTTCTTCGACGGCCGCCCGCGCGGCGCGCGCGCGTGGACGCTCATGGACTACTTCCGCCGCGTGCCCGAGCACGGCGGCGACGACTGGCTGGTGGTGATCGACGAGAGCCACGTCACGCTGCCGCAGATCCGCGGCATGTACTTCGGCGACAAGGCGCGCAAGGAGACGCTGGTCTCGCACGGCTTCCGCCTGCCGAGCGCGCTCGACAACCGGCCGGTGCGCTTCGAGGAATTCGAGGAGATCGTGCCGGCGGTGGTCTACGTGAGCGCCACGCCAAGCCCCTACGAGCTGGAGAAGTGCCACGGCGTGGTTGCCGAGCAGGTGATCCGGCCCACCGGCCTGGTGGACCCGGGCATCACGGTGCTGCCGGCGCGCGGGCAGGTGCCCGACCTCATGGAGCGCTGCAAGGAACGCGCCGCGCGCGGCGAGCGCGTGCTGGTCACCGCGCTCACCAAGCGGCTCTGCGAGGAGCTGAGCAACTACCTGCACAAGAACGGCGTGAAGGTGCGCTACCTCCACAGCGAGATCGAGACGCTCGACCGCATCCAGATCCTCAAGGAACTGCGCGAGGGCGAGTTCGACGTCCTGGTGGGCGTGAACCTGCTGCGCGAGGGCCTCGACCTTCCCGAGGTGAGCCTCGTCTGCATCCTCGATGCGGACACGCAGGGCTTCCTGCGCAGCCGTTCGAGCCTCATCCAGACCATGGGCCGCGCCGCACGCAATGCCGGCGGCGAGGTGGTGATGTACGCGGACACCGTGACGCCCGAGATGCAGGCCGCCATCGACGAGGTCGAGCGCCGCCGCGCCAAGCAGCTTGCCTACAACGCCGAGCACGGCATCACGCCGGAGACCATCGTCAAGGCCATCCGCCAGGGCATCGAGCTCGAGATCAAGGCCAACCGCACCGAGCGCGAGGCGGTGGGCGTCAAGGAGGCGCGCCGCTTCGACAAGGGCGAGGCGATGCGCGAGCTCGAGGAGGAGATGCTCTCCGCGGCGTCGAGCCTCGAGTTCGAGAAGGCCGCGCGCCTGCGCGACCAGCTCAAGAAGGTGGAGGCGCTCCCCGAGATCGACGGCATGGCCGAGGAGCCCGTGGAGGAGGAGAAGCCGCGTCCGAAGGCAGGCATGCCGGGGACGCGCGCGGGGCGGAAGAAGAAGGGGCGGAAGTAGGCGCCGGGGCGGATTCCCGCGCCAGCGGCAGCCGGTCGCGCGCTCACCCGCGCAACGGGTTCTGCACACGGATCCCCGGGAACTTCCCGAAGTCCCGATCCGCCGAAAGCACGGTCGTCACGCCGTGGTCGGCGCAGATGGCCGCGATGCGCGCATCGTGCACACGTGCGCCGGTCGCCTTCGACTGCCGGAGCATGGTGCCGAGGGACGTCCAGTGGCGGTCCGATTCGCTCATCACCGCAAGCGACGGCGAGCCGAGCCATGCGTCTACCTGCGCGAGCGCATCGTTCATGCGAGTGGGCGGGTCGAAGATCTTCGGATGCGTGACCACCGCCAGGAATTCATGCAGGCACGGCGCGGGGATGACCCACGCCGACAGCCCTTCGGCAAGCGCGCGCACGGCGGCGGCCGCGGCATCGTGACCGACGGCATCGCGCCGGTGCGCCGCCACCAGCACGTTGGTGTCCACCGCGATCATCCGCCGCGGCCCTCGTAGGCGCGCTCGAGCACCGCACCTGCCGGGGCATCGCGCAGGTCACGCACCAGCCCGCGCCCGCTGACGGAGCGGTCTTCCAGTCGGAACCGGCCCGGTCCGCGTCCGCCGCGATTGCCCAGGAACTGCTGCACCGCTGCCTCGAGCAATGCCTTGAAGGACGTGCGCTCGCGGGCCGCCAGCTCGTGCATGCGCGACAGCAGGTGGTCGGGGAGTTCGACGGTGGTCTTCATTGCCATGGACCATACCGTATAACCATAAATATGGGAAACGGGAAATGGAGAGAAAAATCTCCGCAGCGCGGAGGGCCGCGCCACGCCCCGCCCATTCACCGTGCGTTCTTCAGCGCGCCCGGCGACCGAGCACGATGCGCCGCGTCGCGCGCTCGACGAGCGCCAGTTCCTCGCGACCGGCGCGTGCACGACGGCGCAGCGGCGCAGCCACCACGGCCGAGGCGACGCGGCTGAGCGCGGCGTGGCGGGCATCGGGAGTGGGGCTCGAGGGGGTTCCGGCGTGCATATCCACTGATTGATTCGGCAACGCCGGGCTTCGGGACGCACAATTCGGTCAATCTCCCCCGGTCCGCCACCACGGGGAAGCCGCAACGCCCGGCCAACCCTATATTTGCGGACCTCCCATGGCACGTGCAAAGCAGCCCACCGCCGACCTCCGCAGCATCCGCATCCGCGGCGCGCGCGAGCACAACCTCAAGTCGGTAGACCTGTCCATCCCGCGCGACTGCCTGGTGGTGATGACCGGCGTCTCGGGCAGCGGCAAGAGCTCGCTGGCGTTCGACACCATCTTCGCCGAGGGGCAGCGCAAGTACATGGAGAGCCTCTCCGCGTACGCGCGACAGTTCCTCGACCAGATGCAGAAGCCGGACGTCGAGTCGATCGAGGGCCTGCCGCCAACCATCGCCATCGAGCAGCGCGGCGGCGGCCACACGCCGCGCTCCACCGTGGCCACCACCACGGAGATCTACGACTACCTGCGACTCCTCTTCGCGCGCTGCGGCACGCCCACCTGCTGGCACACGGACGAGAAGGGCCGCACCTGCGGCAAGCCGATCCGCGCCACCGCGCCCACGCAGATCGTGGACGCGCTCCTTGCGCACGACGGCGCGCGCATGATGGTGTGCGCGCCGGTGGTGCGTCGCAAGAAGGGCTTCCACAAGGATGTCCTCGAGGCGCTCGCCAAGCAGGGCCTGGTGCGCGCGCGCGTCAACGGCAACGTCATCGACATCCGCGAGGCGCTGAAGGCGGGTGGCGAGAATCCGCTCGGCCTGGGCCGCTACGAGATGCACGACGTCGAGGCGGTCATCGACCGCATCGTGGCGCGCGCCGAGGATCGCCAGCGCATCGCCGAGAGCGTGGAGACCGCGCTCAAGCTCGGCGAGGGCAACGTGCTGGTCCTCACCGAGGAATCGGGCGGCACCTGGAAGGAGCACCGCTACAGCGAGAAGTTCGCGTGCCCGGACCACCCGGAATGCGCGCTCGAGGAGCTGGAACCCCGCCTCTTCAGCTTCAACAGCCCGCAGGGCGCGTGCCCCACGTGCGCGGGCCTCGGCCACGTGCAGGAGTTCGACGAGGCGCTCGTGGTTCCGGATGCCACGGTGCCCTTCTCCGAGGCCATCGAGCCGTGGCGCCGCAACGGCCCGCGGATGAACATGTACTACGCGCGCGCCATCCGGAACTTCGGCGCGTTCTTCAAGCTGAAGCCCTCGGTGGGCTTCGACAAGCTGCCGGCCAAGGTGCGCGGCTACCTGATGAACGGCATCCCCGAGGACGAGCGCGACGAGCTCGGCGGCAAGTTCGAGGGCGTCCTCCCGAACCTCAAGCGCCGCTTCGAGGAGAGCGAGAGCGAGTTCGTGAAGGAGCGCCTGCTGGCCTACATGAGCAGCGCGCCCTGCCCCGCGTGCGCGGGCCGGCGCCTGCGCCCGGCGGCGCTCGCCGTGAAGGTGCACTCCGGCTCGCTGAATGCCAGCATTGCCGACGCCACCGCCATGAGCATCGAGCGCGCGCTCGGGTTCTTCGCGAGCATCACGCTCGGCGAGATGCAGAAGAAGATCGCCGAGCCGATCCTCAAGGAGATCGACGCGCGCCTGGGGTTCCTGGCGAGCGTCGGCCTCGGTTACCTCACGCTCGATCGCGCCTCGGGCACGCTCTCGGGCGGCGAGGCTCAGCGCATCCGACTGGCCACGCAGGTGGGAAGCGGCCTCGTGGGCGTGGCGTACGTGCTGGACGAACCCACCATCGGCCTGCACCAGCGCGACAACGATCGCCTGCTCGCCACGCTCCGGCGCCTGGCGGACATCGGCAACACCGTCATCGTGGTCGAGCACGACGAGGACGTGATCCGTGCCGCCGACCACCTGGTCGACGTGGGCCCCGGGCCCGGCCGCCACGGCGGACGCATCGTGGCGCAGGGAACGGTGGACGACGTGGCCGGCAACAAGGAGAGCCTCACCGGCGCGTTCCTCTCCGGCCGCCGCGCGATCACCGTGCCGGCGAAGCGGCGCCCGCTCTCGGAATCGAAGGCCATCGTGGTCAAGGGCGCCAAGGAGAACAACCTCAAGGACATCGAGGCGGCATTCCCGCTCGGCGGGCTGGTGTGCGTCACCGGCGTCTCGGGCAGCGGCAAGAGCACGCTCGTCAGCGACATCCTGCTGAAGGCCGCGCAGAAGCACGTGCACGGCACGCGCACGGTGCCGGGCAACCACGCGCGCGTCAACGGCCTCGCGGGCCTCGAGCGCGTGGTGGAGGTGGACCAGAGCCCGATCGGCCGCACGCCGCGCTCGAACCCCGCCACGTACACCGGCATCTTCGACGAGATCCGCAAGCACTTCGCCAAGGTGCCGGAATCGAAGATCCGCGGCTACGAACCCGGCCGCTTCAGCTTCAACGTGAAGGGCGGCCGCTGCGAGGCGTGCCAGGGCCAGGGCATGGTGAAGATCGAGATGCACTTCCTGCCCGACGTCTTCGTGGCGTGCGACACCTGCAAGGGAACGCGCTACAACCGCGAGACGCTCGAGATCCGCTTCAAGGGAAAGAGCATCGCCGAGGTCCTCGACATGACCGTGGACGACGCGCTCGCCCACTTCGAGGCGCACCCGAAGGTCCGCGGCATGCTCGAATGCCTGCGCGACGTCGGCCTCGGCTACATGCAGCTCGGCCAGGCCAGCACCACCGTCTCGGGCGGCGAGGCACAGCGCATCAAGCTCGCCACCGAGCTCGGAAACATGTCGAGCGCCAGCACGCTCTACGTGCTCGACGAGCCCACCACCGGCCTCCACTTCGCGGACGTCGAGCGCCTGCTCGGCGTGCTGCAGCGCCTCGCCGACGCCGGCCACACGCTGGTGGTCATCGAGCACTGCCTGGACGTGGTGAAGTGCGCGGACTGGCTCGTCGACCTCGGCCCCGAGGGCGGCGAGCGCGGCGGCACCGTGGTGGCCACCGGCACGCCCGAGGACGTGGCACGCAACCCGGCCTCGCACACGGGGCGTTACCTCAAGCCGATCCTGGAGCGCGCGGGGACGATGGGCGGAAGTGCCAAGGCGGCGGTCAAGCCCGTGAAGGCCGCTGCGCGCGTCACTCCTTCGGCGCCGGCACCAGCTTCACCTGCGACCGAAGCCGCGCCCCCAAAGCGTCCAGCACGCGGGCGGCGCGCTCGAGCGTGATGCCGAAGTACTCGTTGCGCTCGTCGCGCGACACCTGCGACTCGTGCACGTCGAGGCGCTTGGCCAGCTCGCGCTGCGAGACCCCCTGCGCGATGCGCACCGCGATCAGCATCGGCCCAAGGCCACGCAGGTCCTCGATCTCGTCGAATTCCCGTCGCTGCAGGCGTTCGTAGGCCGCCATCTCCTCCTTGAGCTGCAGGTGGAACGAGACCATGGGGTCCATCACGCGCTTCTGCTCCGCCGCCGAGAGCCCCGCCTCGCGGAGCCGTCGACGCTGCGCGGCCAGGCGGCCGGCCTCCGCCTTGAGGCGCTCGGCGGCTTCACGGTATTCGGCGTCGTTCCTGATCATGCGGCCACCTCCTGGCGCAGGCTGAGGATTCCCCGCGGCGCGCCATCGCGACGAGAGCGGCGGAACGCGGAGGGGAACTCCAGTTCATGCCCATGCTCATCACGGATGCCGCATCCGAGACCGAGCCCCGGGACATGCGGATACAGCTCGACGCGGTACGCATGCCACATCGGGAGCTGGAGCTTGGGGTATCCGCGGCACCGGCGCCTGGATTCCGGCGCCCAGTCCCAGCTGCGCCACGGGTCGATCGCGTTGAGCGAACGCTGCAGTTCGCCCGTCCGAAGCCGACCGAGGTCGCAGACGAAGTATCCGTCGATGTCGTTGGGATGTTCCTTGTCCTCGACGAACGAGCCATCGGCAAACACCTCCGTGATGCCCACCTGCCAGAGCTGGCGTACGAGCACCTCCAGGTTGTCCACGAGGCGCAGGCGCCACGCAGCATCCCAATGCGGGAACGCCCGCGGCTCACCGGGCCCGAGTACCAGGTTCGACGAGCGCAACTCCGGGAACGTCACCTCGTAATCACCCGGGGGAAGGAGCCCGTCGCGACCGAAGGGCGGGATCAATGTCATGGAAATCGCTCCTGACATGAAGGCATGATGGCCAAACTTGACATTTATGTCAAGTAGTATTTGGGAACTTTCATCGATTCGGAGCGTGCGACCACCGCGCGCCGACGCGCGAAAGTAATGGTGTTCCTGGGAACTCCCGTCGAAATCGGCGGAAAGGCCGCGTATGTACGGTCGACACCGCAGTCCCGGTGTCAGTCACGGGGGGGTACCGCCGCCCCCGCGTCACGCCCGTCCACGCCGTGCCCGGCGCACGCACCCCGCCACCACCGCGAGCGCCAGCGTCGCCGGCGACGGCACCGTGGAGAAGTAGACGTTGTCGACGGCCAGCCCGAAGTTCGTCGGCTCGTTCGCGCGCAGCACCACGCGGTCGAACGACTCGGTCGAGGTGAAGCCCGCGAAGTTGTTGATGTCGCCCACGCGGGTCCGTGCATACAGGAGCGTGGCGCCCGCATAGAACTCGAACCGGACATCGCCGGGGAAATAGGCGGCAAACGCGTGCATCGGCGAGTCGAAGGTCATCTCGATCGCGCGGGACCCGCGCAGCCCCCAGCCGTCCTGTGGATACATGGTCGCACTCGACTGCACGCCGTTGCCGCTGCTTCCGGCAGGGATGCCGAAGTGGATGCCGAGCGCGGCGTACTGCTCGGTGATCTGGGTCGACTCCGGGAACCCGGTGAACGCCACGGTGGCAAATCCGCCCGCGGCGCCGAACCACTGGTCAGCGTTCGCCGCGCCGAACGTGTCGACGAATCCGGCCTGCGCGGCGCCGGAGATCCCGAGCGCGATCATGGCGACGGAGCGTCGGCCCCGGAAGTGCTGCGTGTTCGTGGCCCGCTTCATGTTCGTCCTCTCGGCTTGGTCTCGTCGTCTTGGTGCGCTGGTCACCGGGAGTTCGTCCGAAGCCCCGCGCACCACCGAATACGCATGCAACCCCCCGAGGGCTGCACCGTTCCATGCGCCCAAGATTCGTCATATCGCTTGGGGCGGCAAAAACAGCGAAATTCGCGAATAACCTCGCTACGCCTGCACCCGCACCAGCTTCGCATACTCGAGCACCAGCGTCTTCACGCCCACGGTCCGGAACGACACGCGCGCGCTCGTGACGCTGCCGCGCGGCAGGATGGCCTGCACGGTGCCGAGGCCGAAGAGCGGGTGCTTCACCAGGCAGCCCACGGGGAACTGGCTGCCGAGGCCGCGAGGCGCGTCGAACTCGTCCATCCACGGCTCGTCGGCGCCCTCGCTGCCGCCGCCGTCCATCCAGCTTGACGCCAGGTCCGTGCGCTCGGCGTTCGCCTCGGGGATCTCGCGGAGGAACTCGCTCTCCATGGCGCTCATTCGCATGCCGCGCACGGTGCGGCGCGCCGCGTGCGTCATGAGGAGCTGCCGCTTGGCGCGCGTCATTCCCACGAAGCAGAGGCGCCGCTCTTCCTCGATGTCGTCGTCGCCCTCGCGCGCGCGCATGTGCGGCAGCAGCCCCTCCTCGCAGCCCACCATCGCCACGAACTCGAACTCGAGGCCCTTGGCCGCGTGCAGCGTCATCAGGGTCACCGCGCCGCTCTCGGAGTCGTAGGCGTCGGAATCGGCCGCGAGCGCCACCGACTGCAGGAACCCCTGCAGCGCACGCAGGAGCGTGGGCGCCGCGCCGGACGGATCGTCCGGCAGCTCGAAATCGCCGGCCGCGTTCACCACTTCGTCCAGGTTGGCGCGGCGCTGGTCCAGGTCGTCGCCGTCGGTGCCGTCGGCGAAGTCGCGCAGGCCGCTCTCCTCGAGCACCATCTCGACGAACGCCGCCAGCGCGTCGGGCTGGCCGGTCTCGAGCAGGCCACGCCAGCGCGCGAGCATGCCCGCGAATTCGTCCATCTTCTTCGCCGTGCGGTCCGCCACGCCGGCATCGCGCGCAAAGCGCAGCGCGGCCAGGAGCGACACCTTGCGCTCGAACGCCGCGCGCTCGATGCGCGCCAGCGAGCTGTCGCCGATGCCGCGCGCCGGCACGTTGACGATGCGCGCGCACGCCACGTCGTCGGCGACGTTCGCCGTCAGGCGCAGGTACGCCATCAGGTCCTTGACTTCCTTGCGCTCGTAGAACGCGGTGCCGCGCACGATGCGGTACGGCACCTGCCGGCGCCGCAGCGCATCCTCCACCACGCGGCTCAGCGAGTTCATGCGGTAGAGCACCGCGATCTCCCGCCACGGCAGGCCGGCGGCGTTCGCGCTCACGATCGCCTTGGACACCTCGTCCGCCTCCGCGTGCTCGTCGCTCGCGCGCAGGATGCGGATCCGCTCGCCCTGCCCCAGGCCCGTGTAGAGCGGCTTCGCCTTGCGGCGCTTGTTGTGGCGGATGAGGGCGTCGGCCGCGGCCACCACGTGCTCGGTGGAACGGAAGTTCTCGCCAAGGGCCACGGTGACCGCGCCCTCGAAACTCTCCTCGAATTCAAGGATGTTCCGGATGTCCGCCCCGCGCCAGCGGTAGATGGACTGGTCCGGATCACCGACCACGCAGATGTTCTGGTGTTCGCCCGCGATGTACCGCGCGATGGCGAACTGCGCGCGGTTGGTGTCCTGGTACTCGTCGATGAGCACGTAGCGATAGCGGTGGCTGGCGATGCGCCGCAATTCCTCGTTGCGCTCGAGCGAGAGGGCCACGCGCATCAGGAGGTCGTCGAAGTCGAGTGCCTTGTTGCGCTCGAGGATCTTCTCGTACGCCTCGTACGCCTTCGCCACCTGGCGTGCGGCGAAGTCGGCCGCGTTGTCGCGGAACGTCGCGGCGTCCACCAGCTGGTTCTTGGCGTTGCTGATCTTCGAGTGCACCGCGGCCGGCTGGAAGTTCTTCGCGTCGAGGCCTGCCTCGACGAGCGCGCCCTTCATGGCCGCGCGCTGGTCGTCGGCGTCGTAGATGACGAAGTCCGGGTCCACGCCGCACTCCACCGCATGGCGACGCAGGAACATCGCGCAGAACGCGTGGAACGTGCTCACCACCAAGCCGCGGCGACCAGGCACGTCGGGCGGGAGCATCGACTCCACGCGCTTCTTCATCTCGCCCGCAGCCTTGTTGGTGAACGTGAGCGCCAGGATCTGCCACGCAGGAATGCCGAGCGCCACCAGGCGCGCCACACGACGCGTGATGACGCGCGTCTTGCCGGAGCCCGGGCCCGCAATGACAAGGAGCGGCCCGTCTACGTGTGACACCGCCGCGCGCTGGTCGTCGGTCAGGCCCTCGAGGAGCTCGTCCGGGTCCAGGACCGGCACGGCAGCCGGAAAATCAGCGTTTTGCAGGGGTTCTGGTTCGGGAAACAGCACGTTGACGGGCCTCCATGCCACGCAGTTCGGTGATTCCGCGGCGCACGCGGACGGGGCGAGTCTAGAAGACAGTCGTCGACACGCTGTCCACAGACCGCATTCATCAAACGATCACAATTCACGCGACTTAACTGGCCGTTGGAAACGCACTTGCGCCGCAGGGAAAGTAAAGTCAATAAAAACCAACTTCAACGCCTTGCAACCACAACAGGTAGGGGTACCATGCGCGGCGCTCCCAAGCGTTGGTGGTTTGCGGGAGTACGGATCATACCGAACAATCGCCGAACATACGGCGTGAAATCGGAAAATTCGGAGCATTGCGGCAGTGACGCAGTGATGGTGTCGTGGGTCGATTGGTGAAGCACTCTTCGGACCAGGAAGGTCCGTGCAAGGGGTCGGGCAATGAGCATCTTGTGTGACACGCAGATCCGCGACTCCGTGCGGATCGTCCCCTTCGCGGACAACGCGAAGCGCCCGGGCACCGTCTCGTTCGGCGTCTCGAGCTACGGCTACGACGTCCGGGTCGGCACGAAGTTCAAGGTCTTCACCAACGCCACGAGCGGTGGCACCGCCATCGTCGACCCCAAGACCTTCACGAACGACCTGTTCATCACCATCGACACCGCGGTGACCGGCAAGGACCACATCGTGATCCCGCCGAACTCGTTCGCGCTGGCCGAGACCGTCGAGACCATCGAGGTCCCGCGCGATGTCCTCGCCATCTGCGTCGGCAAGAGCACCTACGCCCGCTGCGGCATCATCGTCAACGTGACCCCGCTCGAGCCCGAGTGGCGCGGCAAGGTCACGATCGAGATCAGCAACACCACCCCCCTTCCCGCCAAGATCTACGCCAACGAGGGCATCGCGCAGATGATCTTCCTCAAGGGCGACCGCGTCTGCTCCGTGAGTTACGCGGACAAGGGCGGCAAGTACCAGGACCAGGCGGGCCTGACCCTCCCGCGCGTCGACGGCGTTCCGTTCGCCGACGGCACCCCGAACCAACCCTGACCGATTCCAGGATGGCGCAACGCATGGGCGTTGCGCCGTCGATTGCACGTTTCCAAACACGATTTCCGCTTACTTCCACGCGCAGGCATCGCGCGTACGACCCCGAGAGACAGAGAAAGAGAACCCCGACATGCGCATCGCACGACGCTTCACCACCGCAGGCAAGGACGTCTACGGAACCCTCGAGTGGACCACCCGCTCGAGCCGCATCAGCAACTCCGACGGCAGCACCGTCTTCGAGATGCAGGATGCGCAGGTTCCGGCAACGTGGAGCCAGCTCGCCACGGACATCGTGGTCAGCAAGTACTTCCGCAAGGCGGGCGTTCCGCAGCTGGGCGCCGATGGCCGCCCGGTGAAGGATGCCGCCGGCAAGCCGGTCCTCGGGCCGGAGCGCAGCGTCAAGCAGGTGGTGCACCGCCTCGCGGGCTGCTGGAAGCACTGGGGCGAGAAGTTCGGCTACTTCACCGGCAAGAAGGACGCGGACGCGTTCTACGACGAGCTGGCGCACATGCTCCTGAACCAGATGGCGGCGCCGAACAGCCCGCAGTGGTTCAACACCGGCCTCAACTATGCATACGGCATCAGCGGCCCGGCGCAGGGCCACTGGATCGCAGACCACAAGACCGGCAAGGTCGGCCTGGCCAAGGACGCCTACACCCACCCGCAGCCCCACGCCTGCTTCATCCAGGGCGTGAAGGATGACCTGGTCGGCGAAGGCGGCATCATGGACCTCTGGACCCGCGAGGCCCGCCTCTTCAAGTACGGCTCCGGCACCGGCACCAACTTCTCCAACCTGCGCGGCGAGAACGAGCCGCTCTCGGGCGGCGGCCGCAGCTCGGGCCTGATGAGCTTCCTCAAGATCGGCGACCGCGCCGCGGGCGCGATCAAGTCGGGCGGCACCACGCGCCGCGCCGCCAAGATGGTCTGCCTGAACGTCGACCACCCGGACATCGAGAAGTTCGTCAACTGGAAGGTCCGCGAGGAGATCAAGGTCGCGGCGCTCGTCGAGGGCATGAAGCAGCTCGCGCCGAACCAGCGCGAGATCGCCGAGCAGCTCGGCCTGAAGCTCGACTACGACTTCAACGGCGAGGCCTACTACACCGTCAGCGGCCAGAACTCCAACAACTCCGTCCGCCTCTCCGACGCGTTCATGGACGCGGTGGAGAAGGAAGGCGAGTGGCAGCTGATCCGCCGCATCGACGGCAAGGTCGCGAAGACCCTCCCCGCCACCGAGCTCTGGCGCCAGATCAACGAGGCCGCGTGGCACTGCGCGGACCCGGGCGTCCAGTACGACACCACCATCAACGCCTGGCACACCTGCCCCGAGGGCGGTCGCATCAACGCCAGCAACCCGTGCAGCGAGTACATGTTCCTCGACAACACGGCGTGCAACCTGGCGTCGATCAACCTGCTCAAGTTCTACGACTCGGAGGCACGCACCTTCGACATCGAGGGCTACGAGCACGCGATCAGCCTGTGGACCGTGGTCCTCGAGATCAGCGTCCTGATGGCGAGCTTCCCGTCGAAGGAGATCGCCGAGCTCAGCTGGAAGTACCGCACCCTCGGCCTCGGCTACGCCAACCTCGGCGCCATGCTGATGCAGGCGGGCATCCCGTACGACAGCGATGCCGGCCGCGCGGTCTGCGCCACCCTCAGCGCCATCCTCACCGGCCGCAGCTACGCCGCGAGCGCGGTGCTTGCCGCGGAGCACGGACCGTTCGACGGCTACAAGGAGAACAAGGAGCACATGCTCCGCGTGATCCGCAACCACCGCCGCGCCGCCCAGGGCGTCTCCCGCACCAGCGGCGAGTACGAGGACCTGCGCATCGCGCCGGTGCCCGTCGACCACGGCATCTTCAAGGCCAGCGGCGTCAACATCGCCAACTCCGTCGACATGCTCGACCGCGCGGTGGCCGCATGGGACGACGCGCTCGCCTTCGGCAAGAAGCACGGCTTCCGCAATGCGCAGGTCACGGTGATCGCACCGACCGGCACCATCGGCCTGCTGATGGACTGCGACACCACCGGTGTCGAGCCGGACTTCGCGCTCACCAAGTTCAAGAAGCTCGCGGGCGGCGGTTACTTCAAGATCGCCAACCAGAGCCTGCGCCCCGCCCTCCACGCCCTCGGCTACTCGGCCGTGCAGGTGGACGAGATCGTGACGCACGTGATGGGCACGCTCAGCCTTGAGGTGGCGATGCCCACCGAGGACGGCACCATCCCGGCCCACGGTTCCACGTTCCGCGACTTCCTCATCCAGTCCGGCTACACCGGCGACGAGGTGGTGCAGATCGAGAACAGCCTCCCCACCGTCTTCGAGATCTCCTTCGCGTTCAGCGCGTGGAGCATGCCGGAGCGCGTGATGGCGGCACTGGGAATCGATCCCGCCAAGGCACGCGCCGACCAGAAGTTCAACGGCCTGCGCGCCCTCGGCCTCGGCCGCAAGCAGATCGACGCACTCAACCTCCGCATCTGCGGCACGCAGACGGTGGAAGGTGCGCCGCACCTCAAGGACAAGCACCTCCCGGTGTTCGACTGCGCCAACCGCTGCGGCAACCTCGGCACGCGCTTCATCGCGCCCGAAGGCCACATCCGCATGATGGCCGCCGCGCAGCCCTTCATCTCGGGTGCCATCAGCAAGACCATCAACCTCCCCAACGAGGCCAAGGTCGAGGACATCGGCGCCTGCTACCGCCTCAGCTGGGAGCTCGGCCTCAAGGCCAACGCCCTGTACCGCGACGGATGCAAGCTCAGCCAGCCGCTCAGCACCAAGAGCGACTCCGCCGAGGACGTCCGCGAGGAAGAGGACACCGAAGGCCTCAACGAGGCGGTGGTCACCACCGTCGTCGAGCGCGTGGTTGAGGTGGAGCGCGTCGTCGAGCGCGTGGTGGAGCGTCCGATGCGCCGCCGCCTGCCCGACACCCGCGAGTCCGTGACGCACAAGTTCAACGTCGCTGGCCATGAGGGCTACCTCATCGTCGGCCTCTACGACGACGGCAAGCCGGGCGAGCTCTTCATCACCATGGCGAAGGAAGGCTCCACGATCGGTGGCCTGATGGATTCGCTGGGCACCGCCATCAGCCTGGCGCTCCAGTACGGCGTGCCGGTCGAGAGCATCGTCAACAAGTTCGCCCACCAGCGCTTCGAGCCGATGGGCATGACCACCAACTCGGACATCCCGTTCGCGAAGAGCCTGGTCGACTACATCTTCCGCTGGCTCGGGATGCAGTTCATCCAGGGCTACCGCGAGCTGAATGCACCGCGCCGTTCCAAGCCGGCGGAGATCGCCGGCGGCGCACACACTTCCGGAAGCGCAGGAAGCGCGTCCGACTCCACCACCAGCAAGGAGGCTGCATGGTCCGCACGCTCCGCCGCTCACACGCACTCCGCATCGACGGACGGTCCGTCGGCGCAGGGCTCCGCACAAGTCCATGCCGCACAGGCGAAGGACGACGTTGCGCAGATCCTGTCGCGACGCACCATCACCACCGTTGTGGCCGAGACGATCGTCGATGGTTCGGATGGGGCGGCCCAGCCTGCACTCGAACCGCTCGCGGTCGGCGAAGCTCGCGTCGGTGGCAACGCGCTTGACCAGTCCAACGCCAACCTGATGGGCGATGCGCCCGCCTGCGACAGCTGCGGATCGATCACGGTGCGCAACGGCACGTGCTACCGGTGCATGAACTGCGGCAGCTCGATGGGCTGCTCCTGATACCCCACGAATTGCTTGCCGTGCGGCGCGCCATGGACAGGTGCGCCGCACGGCAGGCTTCCCCCGAAACATGCATCGGGCGACGCACGGCCGCGTCGCACGACGGCCAGGCCTCCTGAAAGGACGGTCTCATGCCAGTACATGCGCCGGCGCACGGACTCCGACCCGTGCACGGCGCGACAAACGACGCGATGCGGGCGAGAGCGTGACGGTGTTTCGGTCAGCGAGTGGATGGACCCTCCTTGCATGGCCGGATGAGCACGGACACACGCGCACTTCGGCCCCCTCTCCTGGGAACGGATGCCCCCTATCCACCATGTCTGCGGTGCGCCTCGGCGCCCGTCGGCACGGCGGACCCGGAAGGGAGACCTGCGCCCAACGCCTCGCCCCATCGCGTCACTTCTCAATGACGGCTCGCGCAAGCGGACCGTCGTTCCTCCCCCCCTGCCGTGGCATGCCCACCCCCGCGGCAGGGGGATGTTGTTTTGCCGGGACAATCGTGCACGCAGCGCGGCATGCGCCCGGTGGATGCCTACACTTCCGATCCATGCAACAGGCAGCACACGTCGCTCGAACCATGCTCGCCTGCGCCGCGCTCGGCATCGCCTTCGTCGGCTGCGCCAGCACTCCGGAAGCGCAGTCCCTCGCGCGCAAGGCAGACCTCGACACCGCACCCATCACCCACGTGGTGCTCGTGCAGCTCAAGGACCCGACCCGCACGGCCGAGCTGATTGCCGACTGCGACCAGGTGCTCCCGGCCATCAAGGGCGTCTCCGGCTACTCCTGCGGCGTTCCGCTCGTGACCGGCCGAACCAACGTGACGGGCGACTACGACGTCGGCATCTACGTGGGCTTCCGCACGGACGCCGATTACCGCTCGTACGTGGACGACCCGCGCCACCTGGCCATGGTCGACCGCTGGCGGGACGGCTGGAAGGCCGTGCGGATCTTCGACGTGGTCTCTGGCATGCCGGCGGCGAGCGCGGTGCCCGGCACCGCGGCAGCCCCGGCGGCCGCTCCTGCTGCGACCCCGGCAAGCGCAACACCCGCAATCCGCCCGGCAGTGCCGGCGGCTCCCGCGGCCGCGAGCCCCGCTCCGGCTCCGGCTCCGGCTCCGGGCGCAACGCCTGCGCCCAAGGCAGCGGCGCCCGCGCCTGCGACACCGCCCGCTGCCGCGTCCGCCCCGGCACCGGCTGCGGCATCTGCCCCGGCCCCCGCGCCGCGTTCCTGATCCCCTGGACGGCGTTCGCTTCCCTGAGCGCCCTTCCCCACGGATACACTCACGCGATGCCTATCGAGACGACGCTTCAGCCCCGCCAGAAGTGGTGGAACATCCTGTACGCGGTGATCTGCGCGGTGCTTGGCCTCTGGGGCGCCTACGACTACTGGGTGACCATCCCCCGCAAGGAGGAAGAGGTTGCCCGCTACGAGGCCGCCGCGACCAAGGCCGAGGAACTGGAAGCCAAGGCACGCGCCAACGCAACGGCACCGGGCGGAGCGCAGCAGCTCTCGGCAGACGACGTCAAGGCATACGAGGCTGCGAAGGCCACCGTGGACAAGGGCAAGCCCGTGGCCCCGGCTGCCTACGACCGCCCCGTCCAGATGTGGCTGTACGTGATCGGCTGCGGCGTGCTGGGTGTCCCGTGGTTCCTCTGGCAGTGGCTGGTGGCAGCCCGTCTGCGTTTCCGTATGGAAGACGATGGCACGCTGCAGGCCGGCACGATCCGAGTCGCGGCAGACCACATTGCCGACATCGACATGAGCAAGTGGATGTCGAAGTCCATTGCGACCGTGGTGACCACGGACGGCAAGCGCATCGTGCTCGACGACTACAAGTACCGCGGCATGGACAAGATCGTGGGCGCCATCGCCACGCGGTTCTACCCGGATGACTGGACCCCCGATGCACGCGACCTGAAGCGCATCCGCGAGCAGGAGGCGGCGGATGCTGCGTCCGCCGCAGGCGACACCAAGAGCAACGCGGGAGCCTGAACCATGCGCTCCACTGCCGAACCGACCACCTCCATTCCGAAGCAGGACCGCTGCGGCGATCTCCCGCACCGCCCCCGCGTGCTGCTGGGGAAGATGGGCCTCGACGGCCATGACCGCGGCGTGAAGCTCATCGCGCGCGTCATGCGCGATGCCGGCATCCACGTGGTCTACAGCGGCCTGTGGCAGACGCCGCGGAGCCTGGCGATCGGCGCGCGCGACGAGGACGTCGACTGCGTGGCTGCGTCGATGATGAGCAATTCGCACCTGGTGCTGGTGCCGCGGCTCCTGGCCGAGCTGAAGACGATCGGCCGCCCGGACATCCCGGTGAACGTCGGCGGGATCATCCCGCAGTCGGACGTGCAGACGCTCCTCGATGCGGGCGTGGCGCGGATCTACCACACCGGCACGAGCATGGACGAGATCGTGGACAGCGTGCGCGCGACGGTGAAGCCGTACGCGGCGCTCACGTCCGGCGTGCGCGAGGCAGTGCTTGCGCGCCAGATCTCGATGGCGCATGCGGGCACGCTGCCGGAGAGCGCCACGAAGAAGCGCCCCGCGCGCGTGGTGGGCATCACCGGCTCGCCCGGCGCCGGCAAGAGCACGCTGGTGGCCGCCATGGCCAACGAGGCCGTGCGCCGCGGACAGCGCATCGCGGTCGTGGCGTTCGACCCGATGAGCCCGATCACCGGCGGTGCGCTCCTGGGCGACCGCCTGCGCGTCGACTTCAACGCGGTGGATGACAAGGTCTTCTACCGCTCGCTCGCGATCGTTGGCGAGGACTACCGCAGCCTGCCGGACATCATCGGCCTGATCGGCGCGGCGGGCTTCGACACGCTGATCATCGAGACCGTGGGCGCGGGCCAGAACGACGTTGCCATCCGCCAGCACGTGGACCGCACCGCCGTGGTGGTGGTGCCGGGCATGGGCGACTCGGTGCAGATGGACAAGGCCGGCATCCTGGAGATCGCGGACCTGTTCGTGGCCAACAAGGCCGACCACGCGGGCGAGGCGAAGCTGGTGCGCGAACTGCTCGACGTGGCCAGCGGCCGCCCGATCCTCGAGACCATTGCCACCGAAGGCAAGGGCGTGGTGGAGCTGCTGGACGCGCTGCTGAAGTGACGCAATAGGTGCCGTGTCAATGCGGCACCTATTGAGAGCACCACGCCCTACTTCCAGTGCTCCGCCACCCACGGCGTCGGCAGCACGTGCCGCAGGAACTTGATGCTGTTGCCCGCAATCGCGTCCGGCGGGTTGGGGTGGCCGTGGAACACCACGATGCGCGCGCCCTCGGGAAGGTGCGGCGCGCGGAACCGGTTCATCGGGAAGCCCGCCATGCAGTCGTATTTGAACGACGCGCACCACTCCTTGGGCCAGTAGCTCAGCGCGCCTGCACGGAAGAGCTCGCGGGAGATGTACTCCTGCTCGTTGCGCACCTCGCGGCGGATCTGCGCGGCCTCGCGCAGGAACTTCTCCAGGAGCTCCGGGTGCGCGCCCGCCTCGAAGCGGTACACCGATGAGTTGCCGGTGGGGCGCCAGGGGCGCTTCCAGTCCTTGATGATGCAGAACTTGCCGGGATGCTCGAAGAACGGGTCGAGACCGCCAACGATCACCACGTCGAGGTCGATGAAGAGCGTCGGGCCGGCCAGGTCAAAGAGCGGCTTCCGGAACGTGGAGATCTTGCGCCAGCCGCGCTCGGGGCCACCCGGATCGTCGAAGTCGGGGAGCGGGCGCGCGTCGATCCCGGGCGAGAGGCCCGTGGCATCGTCCGTCATGCAGACGAAGCGGTGCGGCCGCTTCAGGTGGCGGCCCACCATGGACGCAAGCCTGTTCACGTACTCGGGGCCGTACTTCGTGCCCCATTTCATGCAGATCACGTTCGCCATCGTCCGCCGAATGTAGCACGGCAGCCGCCCGCGCGTCCGAACGGCGGCCCGCCCCGCCCTACACTGTCGCCCCCCGCAGCGGCCCCGATGGCCGCCGGGCCCCGCACACCGCGCCACCAGGCGCCCCGAGCCAAGGAACCACCGATGAGCATCGAACTGAAGCCCAACACCAACCAGGCCCTCGAGATCGGCAAGTTCGCCTGCGAGTTCATGCAGAGCGCGTCACCCTCGGCGCTCGTCCAGGAGCGCACCAAGCTCTTCCACACCGACAGCGTCCTCTGCGGCATCAGCGCGGTGGCGCTCGGCACCAACGCGCCCTGCCTCCTCCGCGAGGAAGCCCTCGAATACCCGAAGGCGAACGGCGTGCCCTTCTTCGGCAGCACCGTCAAGGTGGCCCCGGAGAAGGCCATCGTCGCCAACAGCAGCGCGGTCCGTGAGTGGGACTCGAACGGCACGAACTTCGGCTTCCGCAAGGAACGCGGCTTCACGGCCGGCGAGTTCGGCCACAACGACTTCTACCCGGTGGCCATCGCCGCCGCGCAGATGAAGGGCAAGGACGGCGCGTGGGCGCTCAAGGGCATGATGCTCTCGGACGAGATCCGCGGCCGCCTGGCCGAGGTGTTCAGCCTCAAGACCTACAAGATCGACCACGTGGTGCACGGCGCCATCGCCAGCGCCGCCACCTGGGGCGCCATGATGGGCGCCACGCCCGAGCAGATCGAGAGCGCCATCGGCATGGTGGTGGCCCACTACATCCCGTGGCGCGCCATCCGCGCGGGCAAGCAGCTCTCCGACTCGAAGGGCGCCAGCGCCGCCATCAGCACGGAAGTCGCCGTCCTCAGCATGATGCGCTCGATGCGCGGCTTCATCGGCCCGAAGGACATCTTCCGCAACCCAGAGAGCATGTTCCGCCAGTTCGAGAAGACCTCGGGCGACAGCCCGTTCCCGCTCGTGCTCTCCACCTCGGGCGACGACTTCGCCGTGATGGGCATGCACTTCAAGCTCGGCCTCTACGAGCACCAGTCGGCCGGCGCGCTCCAGGGCATGATCGACCTGATGCGCAAGCACCCGGAGATCCTCGAGAACCCGGCGCTCATCAAGGGCATCAAGATCGTGGCCTACGAGCCCGCGTTCGGCATCATCGGCGACCCCGCCAAGCGCGACCCCAAGACGCGCCAGAGCGCGGACCACTCGATGGTCTACATCGTGGGCACGCTCCTGCGGAAGGCCGTCGAGAAGGCCGCCGAGATGAAGACGGGCAAGTTCGCCGACGGCAACGACGCCATGTGGAAGACGCTGTTCCTGGCGCCGTACGACTACGACCCGGCGGCCATCGTCAACAAGACCACGCGCGCCTTCATGGAAAAGATGGCGTTCGAGCACGGCGGCCCCGAGTACGACCGCAACTACCCGGACGGCATCCCCACCAGCGTGGTGATCACCACCACCGACGGCCGCAGCCTCGACAGCGGCTTCGTGATGTACCCGAGCGGCCATGCGCGCAACACCACCGCCGACCTGAAGGGCATCCTGGCCAACAAGTTCGAGCGCCTCGGCGCGCTCGCCATGGACGACCCGAAGCCGCTCGTGGCGAAGCTCAACGCGATCGAGAAGCTCGATGCGAAGGAGCTCGGCGGGCTGTACGACTTCGCGATCGTGAATCGCGGGAAGTTTGAGTGAGCGAACGGTCAGTCCAGCGAAACCCCCAATCGACGCGCCATTGACCGCATTGCGGCGTCGAACGTCAACGTGAACATCGGTTCCTTGCTTGCGAGGCAGGCAAGGAGCACCTGCGCGTCGACCCATCCGATGCGCGCGCAGACCAGCCCGTGGCGATCGGCCAAGGCGAGGGCGTCCTCGTCGGAAGGCAACTCCGCCGATGGCAAGTCCGCCACTAGTCGCGCCACCTCGCGCGGCGTGGGCCCGCAGCCGAGCCACAACTCGCCGATGACGGAGGGATGAGAGCGCACGCGACCCGCCTCGAGCATCGCCGCGATTCGCGCGTCGCCGCCGGAGCGGAACCGAATCCAAGCGCTGCTGTCTGGCAGGAGGAGCGCGGGCACGGGCCCGGCGAGCCTCAGCCCGGCGGCTCCAGGTCCCGGGGCCGGTTCAGGAAGTCCGGCGGTCGGCGCACCGGCGGCAGGCAGCCCGCGTCCAGGGAGCAGGCGCCCCCCGACCCGCCCATGCGCAGCAGTTCCATCCGCGCCTTCAGCTGCACGTACTCCTTCAGCACGTGCTCCACCAGCTTCGCCGGGTCGGCGATGCCCGACGCGCGGCTGGCGCGATCGAGATCCTGCTCGTCGAGGCGAAGGTGGAGGTCCATGTTCATCAGTGTATTCCTCGTTTCCGCGCATAGAACACCTTTCCGAAGTTACCGCACCACGCGGCGAGGCGGATGATCATGGCCCTGCGGAAACGCACCGGGATGCGTGCGGAATTTCGCTCAAGAATTCTCCTGCGGTACCCTCCCCTCCGCAATGCCTCCGGTGGACCACTTTCCGAGCACCCACGCCACGTGGATCGACGCGCAGCTGACGATCGCCGAGGGCAGCGATGCGCGCGTGGCGGCGGGCGCGGCGCAATCGCTGCGAACGCACGTGATGGAGCGCTACCACCGGCCGCTGTGCGCGTACGTGCACACCGGCGCGTTCGCACGGCTCGGCGAGCCCGAGGACTTGGTGGCCGGGTTCTTCGCGAAACACCTGCAGAGCCTTGATTTCATGATCCGATGGCGCACGTCCGGCATGCCCTTGCGGCGCTGGATGATGAATGCAGCCAGCTTCCACTGCCGGAGCCTGGCGCGCGACCGTGCGCGGACTGCCGGGCGCGAGGTGCTCGACCCGGCCGGCGCAGACGGCCTGCTCGACGCCCTGCCCTCCGCGGAACCTGCCGCCGAACGCGCCTTCGACCGGGCGTGGGCGGTGACGCTTGCGAACGAGGCGCACGTCATTGCGCAGACCGATGCTGACGACCGCGGCCGCCCCGACGACTACGTGGTGTTCCGCATGCACGTGGTGGAGCGCATGGAGTACGACGCGATCGCCGCGGCGCTCGGCATCACGGCAAGCCAGGCGAAGCACGCGGCGGCGCGCGTCGGCGAACGTATGCGCGGGGCGGTGCGCGAACTGCTGCGGGCGGAAGGGGTGCGCGCGGAGGAGCTGGATGCCGAGGTGGGGAAGCTGATGCGGCTGATCGAGGAGAGTGCGGGGTGAGCGCCGGCGGCGGGGGCGACCGACCGGGGGCGACGGGGATGGCTGGACGGCATTCGGCGCCGGGCACGCGCGATGAACTGGCGCCGGGGGTGTTGATGCGGGCGTTGGGGGTGGGCGTGGCGAATGAAGCCGCCGCTGCGGGCGAGCACGCCGATCCGGCGCGGAGCGCCGCACGAGCGCGGTTGGCGGTGGCGGCAGTGATCGTGGGGACGACGCTCCTGGCGGGGGTGTTGGGGCCGGGAGCGGGGGCCGGGCAAAATTCCGCGGAATCCCGGTCGAATGTGCCGGCCGTGGCGGGGGCGGCCGGATCAGTGGGATCTCAAGGAGACTCGTTCGTGAAGACCAGGAAGTTCAGCTCGGATGTCGTGTTGGGTGCTGCTGCCGCGGCGGCGGTCTCGATGGGCGCGCTTGCGGGGGACGCGGTGCAGTGGCGGGTGGCGGATGGGGGGAATGGGCATTGGTATCAGCGGACAGAGGCAACTTGCTGGAGCGAAGCGGAATCCGCTGCCAGAGCACACGGCGGTCACTTGGCGTCAGTACTCAGTGCCGGCGAGGCACAATTCTGCACTCAGTTCGTGCGCAGCGAAAGCGACGGGATTACAGTCGCAATCGGCGGCTTCCGTAACCCAACCAGTGATCTCTACCTGGGATGGAGATGGACGACCGACGAGACATTCATTCCCGGTTCACTGACATGGATGGCCGGCAATCCGGGCTGCTGCGGGCCAGACGAATACTTTCTTGGCATCAACAGGGTCGGACATATCGGTGACTTGCGAGATTGCCCCGGTCTTGTCGGGGCGATTTTGGAGTGGTCCGCCGACTGCAACTCCGACGGCATCGTCGACTACGGCCAGATCCTCGCCGGCCAGCTCGCGGACGCGAATTCCAACGGCATTCCGGACATCTGCGAATGCGCCACGCACCCCGAGCTCGGCGCGTGCCGCTGCGCGGGCGACATCGTGGCGGATGGCACGGTCAACGGCGCGGATCTCGGAACGCTGCTGGCGTACTGGGGGCCACGCACTTCCGGTTCGTTCTCGATCGCGTCGGACATCAACGGCGATGCGCGCATTGACGGATCGGACCTCGGCGCGCTGCTCGCGAACTGGGGCACGTGCACGCCGGCCGGGCCGACCGTGCCCGGATGGGCGACGCTGATCGAGGCCTTCCCCGATCCGGCCGTGGTCACCGACCCCGCGCTGCGCATGGCGATCGCTGCGAGCGGGCTTGCGTGGCGCGTACGCGACACGGGAACGGGGATCGAGATGCTGCTCGTGCCGCCCGGGACGTTTCCGATGGGATGCAGCGAAGGAACCATCAATTTCGGCTGCTACGCAAACGAGCAGCCCGTTCATTCGGTCACGATTACGAAGCAATTCTATTTGGGACGTTTCGAGGTCACCCAAGGGCAATGGATCGAACGCATGGGATCGAACCCATCGATGTTCCAAGGACGAATCGATTCGAACGTGCGCCCCGTGGAAACGGTGAGTTGGAGCACCATCCAGGGATACTTGTCGGCCACCGGCATGCGACTGCCGACGGAATCGGAGTGGGAGTACGCGTGCCGCGCCGGAACAACGACTGCCTTCCACAACGGGTCCAACGATGACTCGCTGGTGGGAGATATCGCCTGGTGGGGCTCCTGCTGTGGCGGCAATTCAGATGCCGAGACTCATCCCGTGGGAACGAAGCTATCCAATCGGCTCGGATTTCACGACATGCTTGGTAACGTGTGGGAGTGGGTCGCGGACTGGTACTCACCGTACAACAGTGCTTCTCAAACCGATCCAATCGGCCCGACTACCGGGACATTCAAGCCACTCCGCGGCGGTTCGTGGGCAGACGACACGCACTATGTGCACTCAGCGTGCCGGTACGACGCAGCCGCGCCTTTCTACACGTATCCGCAAGCAGGCTTCCGCGTCGCCCGCAACCCGTAACTCCGCACAACACCTGCTCCCGAAAAGCAGGAACAGCCGTTCCTGGCCCCTACTTCACAAACCGCGCCACCGCAGCCACCTCATCCCGGCTGCCGAGCACCAACGCCACGCGCTCGTGCAGCTCGTGGGGCTGGATGTCCATGGTGCGGCCGCCGCCGGCAGTGATGCTCGTGCCGCCCGCCTGCTCGACCAGGAAGCTCATCGGGTTCGCCTCGTAGAGCAGCCGCAGCTTGCCGTTCGGGTGCTTCTTCGTGGGCGGATAGAGGAACACGCCGCCGTTCACCAGCGTGCGGTGGATGTCGGCCACCATGCTGCCGATGTAGCGGCTCGAGTAGCCCTCGGTGTGCGCCCACTTCAGGTAGTCCTGGAAGCCCTGCGGGAAGCCGTCGGTGTTGGCCTCGTTCACCGAGTAGATCTTCTTCTTCGGCGGCATCTGAAGGTCGTCCTCCCAAGTGACGACCTTGATGAGCAAGCTGGCCTTTGCATTCCCCGGAACGATCGACGCACCCGTTTCACCGCCCTTCAACAACTCCTCTTTGGAGTCCATACTGAAGCTGCCCTTCGTCTTGCCCTTATCGGCGGAGTGACATTCAAAACAGTGGCTCGCAAAA
>Ga0209088_10000497_pt1 | contig 27705 bp, 20 predicted proteins | sample S_140625_EF_Meta_FD_187324 | JGI IMG/M metagenome (GOLD analysis project Ga0209088, IMG submission 187324) | Freshwater microbial communities from Lake Simoncouche, Canada to study carbon cycling - S_140625_EF_MetaG (SPAdes) (version 2) | ecosystem: Environmental > Aquatic > Freshwater > Lake ... | reverse complement strand
ATCAAGAACTTCACGGAGAGCATTATAAAGAGTAATGAAAGTCTTACCCGTTCCTGCACATCCATATGCAACAAGGTGCTTACCTTCGGCATATGCATCAAAAAGTTTTCTTTGATTGTCTGTGAGGGGTTCAATATCTAATAGATATTCATTCCCAAGTGCTTTCTTTTTCTTTGCCTGACGGTTTGTAAGACCAACATCAGTTTGTTGATCGTTTGTTCTTTTTCTTCTTGCCATATTAGGTAGGTTAGATTTTCTTTACTCTTGACCCAGGAGCCCTGCTTGATTTTTCAAGTACTTCGTTCCATCCAGGATTTCGTGCAACGAGTTTGTCTTTCCACTCACCGACTTCTCCTGGACTTGCGGATCCCTGTGACCAATCCCTTTGCCATTCGGAATTGTCCTGATACCACTGTGTGATGTCGTGAACACTCATTTCAATCACTTTCGTCTCACCAGTTTCTTTATGAATAATCGGATAAATTGCCATTGTTTATAATAATGTGTATCGTTATTTAGACCCACTCAAGGGCTTCCGAGACTGCTGGAAATTGTTCGGTAAACACTTTCTTACACTCTTCGGCAATTACCATATGTTCTTTCTGAGTTCCGTGTGCAGAACGCAGATTGATATAATGGATCCACGACCTGCAAGAACCAGTCATATAAATCCGTGTGGGAACTGCCAGAGGCAATACGAACCTAGCACACTCCTTTGCGACCTCTGCCTCTAGGAGTTCCTTGTAGAGGTTCTGAGCAGCATCAAAGTGATCTTGGATCTTGGAGTAGAGTTCGATCTTAAGGTCTGCTGGAAGGTCGTCTGTGGAGTTCTGACGGTTCTTTGTGTCCTGCCTACGAAGTTCTGGTAGGGGAATGTCCTCGGCAATCAGATTTGTGTCTGCATACCTCTGTGAGAACTCTTGGAATGTGAAACTACGGTGACGCAGAATTTGTGCCGCAATACCACGAGTAGTCTCAATCTCCAGTGTCATAGAAGACTGCTCAAACACAGACCAATGATTATGCTTAATACAATAAGCAAGCAACTTGGAATAGTTTTCGTTGTCCTGATTTGCAGGATTAGAAACTCTCGCAATAAATGCCATTGTTTTTTCTGCATCTGGTGTAATGCTAATTAATTTTACAGTCATTTCTTTCCAAATCCTTTGTATTCTTTTGATTTTTGCTTTTCTAATTCTAGCACAGAAAGTTGTGTCTTCATAAATTGAATCTCATCACTGGAATACAAATAATCTTGCTTCAGTGCTTCCTTAATTAATTGAATTGCTTTTTTGTTTCTCATTCAGAATCCTCAAAAATTTCGTCGTAATCTAACTCTTTTGGTTTGATATCATCAAACTTATATGCCTGAACATCAGAATATAATTCTGCTTTCAGGGAATCAACAAGAAGTTCTAAATTACGGACAATCAGTTTTAGTTTGTCTTTGTCCATTTCATATAGTTCTTTCATCCCATTTTACATAAAAAAAAGAGACCTGTCAAGGTCTCTAATGATTTATCGCATTGCCATTGCAAGTTTTGCTTGATGTTTGCGTTGTTCTTTTTCTTTTTGTTGCTTGATTAAGACAAGCTGCCAGTTATTTTTCATTAGGGTGCTCCTTTACTTTGTGGGTATTGGTGCGTTGCTTCCCTTATTGGTACTTCCACCGGTTTTCCGGCCAACGTACTGTATATATTAGCATAAAATTAAAAAAGTAGCAACCGATACTTTAAGTGTATCGTGCTGCTACTGTTACTTGCGTTTTTTCTTTTCGGGTGCTTTATACCCCCAGATCTTTGGACTTACTTTACCATAACCCCAGGCAATCTTCTGAACTGCACCGTGCCCAAACTTATCAAAATATAAGTCAAAGATTTTTACTTTACTTCCACGGCAGAGGTCGGTATAAGTCTCACCTTTAACAATATAAGTTACGATATGAGCATCAAGGGGAAATGATGGATCCTTTAATTGTTGTAGTGTTGCTTTTTCTAAAAGAATTTCGCATCCATAACGGGAAGGAATATCTTTCTTTTCTTCTGCCGTCCATTCCACAGTTGTTTTTTCCTCTGCGACACTGCTGGTTTTACTCACGAACGACCTCCCCAAGTAATAGATGGGTATGCCTGACTTACAATTTCTTTTGTAATCTTATATTTGGTATCAAGTTTCTTATCTTTTACAAGAATTAGAATTTCTGCTTCTAGTGGATGAAGTCCTTCTAGGATATTAATGAACATAGATTCTCTACGAATACTATTTATTGCGTCATTACCACCTTTAATGAAGTGATAGAAGTGCTTAAACTCTCTACGAATTGTGCTGTGCCCCTTATTTGCATCTGCGGCATTTCCAATAGAGAAGGAACCAACTTCGTGCATCTTACGAATTTCTTCCGTAAGTTTATCACTCATTGATCCATTAAAAGTTGTCTGATCCTTATAACCAGAATAAGGTACAGGGCCATCGGGGAGCATAGAAATCACACTCTCATCAAAGTTCCAAATAAAAAGTGCTCTGAGTGATGGATGATCATACTTTTGTAGAACTTCTACTTTCTTTGCATTGGTCTTTTGACGAGATACCAAATCAAAAACCTCAAAGGCAAATGGATTAGTTGGTAGATTATCAATGACAGGAGCAACTCTTTTGGTAGTAGTTGTCTTAGTTTTTGTTGTAGTTGTAGTCATAATTATTATCAGTTAAAAAAATTAATCTTCGTCGTCTTCTTCGTCAGAGTCAAAATAACCTTCCTCAAAACGAATTGCTAATACTTCGTCGGGAATTAGGTTTCCCTGATTATCAAACATTTCAGGGTGAATTCTAGGAATCTCCCTATAACTCATCATATACTCTCTGGCAACCCATCCAGTTACAATTCCTACTATAAAGAACATTATGATTAAAAAAGAACCTAATACTAAGCTAACTGCTAACATCTTTTTTTCTCCTTATAGGGATTGTTTTTCTTTTCTTTACGGTCAAAGAAAATTCAAAATAGATAGTTACTTCTCGTCTTAGAAAGCAAAGTAACTTTTCAAAAATAATATGAAAATCTTTTGGTTGCCTCTTTTTACCTCCACTAAGTATAAGTTCTACACCACGATTGATACCGTGGTAGTTATTGTTATTTATGATACTATCAGACAATTTGCTGCTCTTTTAGAAACTTAACGGTATCAGTGCATCCACCAAGTTTTTGATCGTCACAAATAACCTGAGGAAATGTAGAACCTTCACCAAACTCTGAATAGAATTCTTCTTTGGTAAAATCTTCTCCTAAAGTATACACCACAAAGTTACTTCCTGTCAACTCTAGGACTTGTTTGACTTTATAGCAATAAGGACAATCTTCTTTGGAATAAACTGCAAAATTCATAATTGTTTAATATCTGTAATAATTTATATAAGAAAAAAAGAGGAGATTTCTCTCCTCTTATTATACCACCATCCTACCTTTCCCACCACGGAAAGGGTCTTCAATTCCCAGAGATACAAGGAATCTTGAAGACCTTCATAGTATAAGGGATTTACATTTCGGTGTCAAGGGGTCAATAAATCAAGATTTATTTATAATATCACTTGGATTTAAAAAGATAAAGTTTTATCTAGCAGCATCAAATGCACAGTGAGCACGTTCTCCATCAGCAAGAACATAATGAAAGAAGATTTGGTGATAATAAAGTTCTTCTTTCTTGCCAAATACCTTTCTATTAGTTCCAGGCATTGCTTCTCTCCAATGTGGTCTTTCACATCCTTTATAAACCATTCCGTCACCGGCAGAAAGAACTACCGCACGATTTTCACCAGGAACAAAAACAACCTCCTTTTTCTTATCAGCATAGATATCGGGAGTTTTAATCCAGATTGGCCAATCTTGTTTTAGATTAGTGCTGATATGAACAGACACTGAAATTTCACAGGCATCTCTGTCTGCGTGTTTTTTTAATTCTTGTCCTGGAAAATAAAACCTATCATAATAATAAGTATTATAAAGTTTCCGTCCAATTTCCTTTTCCAGTTTCAGACGAATTCCAGTATGAATTGTCTTATACATTGGATGAGAGTATCGTGCCAAAGAACCATTAACTTGTGCTTCTTCTGGTTCGTGATTAAACCTATCAACAGAACCAAAATAGTTAATCTGTCCTCTTTCAGCAGGAACTGGATGATAAAGTTCCTGTGGATCCCATAAATCCTTTAAAACTAAGTATCCGTTCTTATCAAAACTCTCATTACGTGTCCATGCAGTTCCCGTATTTCTACGTTCCTGCATTATCAATTCTAGTTCGTTCATATTTTATACCTCAATGCCAACGTGGTCCAACAGTCCAACCGACAATACTCTTACGAACACCTTTTGTTACTTTAAGAACCCGATGTTGAGTACGTGAGTCAAAGAGTACAATCGTTCCACGTTTTCTTGGAGCAAAGTAACTCTTTCCTGCTTCATCAATGAACTGAACATTTCCTCCCTCATAATCATCAGGACCAGAAAGTTGCAGGGAAAAAGAAAGTTTCCTTACAAGTTCAATATTCTCATTCACAAAATCATTTGCAAGTCCTTCGGCAAGATTACCAACAGATTGAGGTTTGTATTGAGTTTGAAGTCCTGCATCATTGTGCCAACCATAAAACTCACCTTCACTATAACGTGTATATTGAAGATTTTCACCATCAATATTTCTTAGGTCATACAAGAAGTTCTCACGATTTGCACGTTGAACATAGTGCCACAGAAAACCAGCAACCCAATGAGTTGTAGGAATCCAGGTGTTTTGAGAGTTTCTCTTCTCCTTATTCAGGGCATCTCCGTGAAGTTTGGAGTCTGCCATTGATGAGTCAAATTTTTCTGTTAAATCTTTTTCAATGATATCTACAATGTCTTCTGGAAGGTCTGTATAATACCATACGGACTGAAAGGCCATAAACTTTTATAATATATTCAGTGATATTATATATCAGTTTTGATATAATGTCAATACCAAACTTTTATTCTACTGGTTCTGGTGTCATTAATTTCCACACACCATTCTCTTCATCCCAAACATAGAAAGAACGTGCTTCAATTTCTTCTTCTGTAAGTGCAGGAGCAGTACCAATAGGTGATACCCAGTCTGCAGTTTCAGTATCCAATAACCAAGATGCAAATGGTTTTGGTGCAACAAATGCATCAAGTTCTTCATTATAAGAATATCCAATACCTGCATATCTTACACGAATGTTATTGTTATATGAAGTCTGCTTCCAGTTGGTATCTTCTCCCAAAAGTTTCTTACAGAATGCAATACCAATTTCTTCTACTTCGTTACCGTTTTCATCAGTGATATCACTATTTGCTACAACGATAACTTGAGTAACGATGTTATTTTCATCAAGTTGTGCGTAGTGTGCCATAAGAACTATTAAATGTAAATATTTTTGTTATTTATGATGTAACTACAACTAGAACCCACCCAAATATATTTCCCATAGCACCATTTTGTTGATATAAATCTTCGTCCCATTTATATTCATAATTTTGTTCTCTTTGTTCTTGTGTTAATTCTGGTGCTCCCACAGGAGGAGCCCAACAATCAAATGGGATAACGTACACCCAAGATGGATATAATTGCGTATCACTATGTAAAAAAGGAATGTTTTCTTGCATTTTTCTAGTATTTTAGATTATATATCCAATATATTATAATGTAATTACAATATTACTACCAGTATAAGAATATGTGGTTTCTACTCCATTATAGGTAATACGAGCAAATCCATTACTTCCAGCAGTGGCAACTGCCCCTCCAGTAGCAACCGAACCAGGATATCCAGGATCACTAGTTCCCGCAGAAGTTTGATAATTTCCTTGATCATTAGTAGATGGACCAGATACATATGCAGAATTTACATATCCAGATCCACCTCCACCACCAGCCATGGTATTTGCTTCAGAATAACCACCAGCAGAACCTCCCCAATATCCACCACCACCTGCTCCACCATATCCATTTCCTCTAGCAGTTCCTCCAATCAAAGCACCTGCTGGAAAACTATTATTAGCATAGTCTGTACTAGATTCTGCTCCACCAGCACTTTGAGTTCCTCCCAATCCTCTGTATGCTGTTTTACTATCATATGCAGAGACACCATCTTGACCCGTAGTTCCACCACCAGCACCACCGATATTACCAGTTCCTGCCCTAGAAGAACCTCCTCCTCCACCACCACCAGCAATTAGTAATGCATTTGCCTGAGAAACACTTCCCATAAACAATCCAGTATAACCACCACCATTAGATCCATATCTATTATCACTGCCAGTTCTATTTGCTTGTCCACCACCACCAAAACTTACTGAAGCACCATTTACTAGACCACCTTGCCCCACCTGCAAAATTAAACTTGTTCCCCTTAATGATCCAGGAAGTAATAATGTTGCACTAATAAATCCACCACCACCACCTGTTGCACCAAAAGACCATCCACCTGCTGTACCACCTCCTCCACCAGCACCCCATAATTTAACAGTTAATACTAGATTTGGTCGATATCGGACGACTACAATACCGGAACCACCAGAACCTCCACCAGCAGTACGGAACAGGGGAGACCCTTCTCCACCTCCTCCTCCACCACCAGAACCTGTGTTGAGAAGAGCATCACCACCCCTTACACTAATTCCCGCAGTTCCGTTACCAGCACCACCTCCTCCACCATTTCCGGAAGTACTATAACCACCAGCACCACCACCCCCAGCATAAGCAGTAGATATACCACTTATAGAACTATTTGTTGATGAACCACCAGTTAAAAGACTTCCAGCTGAACCAGATCCACCTCCACCACCTCCACGACTATTTTGAACACCATCTGCACCAGCATTTCCTTGTCCAGCAGTACCAATACCTGCTACTTGTTGGGAGGGACCATTAGTACCACCTCCACCTCCACCACCAGAACCACCACTAGCAGCATTGTCATTTTGTCCACCACCAAAACCACCACCAATAGCAGTTATAGTTGAAAACCCAGAATTTCCACCAGAAGTTGCAGAAGAATAACCTCCTGCTGGGTAGCTACCAGCCCCAACTCCACCTCCACCAACAATTATGGAATAAGGAGTAATACCAGTAACAGATGTTGAATTTGTAAGGAATCCACCTGCTCCTCCTCCTCCACCTCCTCCACTGTTACCACCACCACCACCAGCAACAACAAGATACTCAACAGAAGTTAAAGAAGGATCAGTAACTGCAAATGTTCCCGATGATGTAAATTTGTGTGATATGTATGAATCTGGTACAGAATAATCAGCAGTTGTTCCACCAGTTGCTGTTATGGATCCAGATAGATATCGGACTACTACGATACCCGAACCACCAGAACCAGTTGCGTTTCCACTGTAGGAGTTTCCCTGTCCACCACCACCACCTCCAGTATTTACAGATCCAGCTCCTGCTTGTGTTGATGGTGCTGGAAATCCATAAGGACTTGGTGTTCCTCCACCACCGGCACCACCAGTACCATTATTTCCACCAGCACCACCACCGGCGTAGAAGGTTGATATACCACTTATGGATGAGGGACTGCCTGAACCACCACTTGTCCCACCTTCAGAACCAGATCCCCCTCCTCCACCTCCACCTGAAGCACCTGGATTACCTTGTGGTGGTGATGTTGGTGGAGTATTTCCTGCTCCTCCCAAAACATAAGATCCACCACCAGATCCTCCAGATAGTCCATATGCATTTGTAGGTCCAGGTCCAGGGTGTCCACCACCTCCACCACCACCACTTGATGTAATAGAACCAAATACAGAATCATTTCCCGTGGATCCACGCTGCCTCTGACCAGTTCCTGAAGCTCCTCCAGAACCTATTGTTACCGTATAAGTTCCAGGAGATACCGCAGATGATCCGGTTCTAAGACCTCCTGCACCACCACCACCACCTTGATCACTTCCACCACCACCACCACCAGCAACAACAAGATATTCGACATTTCCAGATCCAGAAGTTACCTGAAAAGTACCTGATGAAGTAAATATGTGTGCTCTGTATGGTATAGCAATAGTATAACTACTAATTGTTCCACCAATTGCTCTAATATCTGTTGCATATCTGACGATTACAATCCCGGAGGCACCACTTCCACCTGCTCTCGAAATAACACATCCGGCACCTCCAGATCCACCTCCACCACCACCAGTATTTACAGTTCCAGGAAATCCATCTTCATCATAATCACCACCTCGTCCACCACCTCCTGGTCCACCTAAACCAGCTGGCGAAGGATTTCTTTCATCTGCTCCTCCTCCCCCACCACCAAACAATCCTGATGGACCGACAGCAGAAACCCAACCTGCTGGAAATACTGCAGAGAATGCCGGTCCAGGAAACTGAGGAACTGCTGATCCTGCTCCTCCATTACCACCAATCCAAGGAGATCCTGGTTGTGCTGCTGTTCCTGCTCCTCCAGCACCACCTCCACCTCCACCTGCTCTACCACCACCACAACCAGGAATACCAGATCCAGATCCACCAGGATTTCCATTACCTGAAGCACCACCACCTGTGCCAGATCCTCCAGGTGAACTAAATCCACCAAGAGCAGTTGTTCCAAAAGCACTACTACTTGGTGCTCTGGTATTTGCAACATTACCCTGTACAGATCCTACTGTTATCGAATATGATGTTGCAGTAACAGATCCCGAAATATATTTAACTTCTCCTCCTCCACCACCACCACTACCGTTTCCACCATCTGCGTTAACTCCAGATCCCCCAGAACCAACTACAAGATATTCGACAGTTCCAGTACCAGTTACTTGACTTACACTAAAAGTACCTGATGAAGTAAAGACATGTGCTCGGTATATTGTACTACCAGAATTATAATCAATAATTGTTCCACCAGTTGCTGTGATACCTGATGGTGGGATTACTGATACTGAGTTACTTGAGATTCCCAATAGTTTTCTAACACCAAAAGCAAAACCACCAATACCTCTTGCTACTCCACTAAAAAAAGGTGCTTCTTTTATATGAAAATCGTTAAAAATACTCATAATAACCTCCTCTTAGAAACCTACTGAACCATATCTAAATCCAGTAGTGTTGGTTGCATAAACCGTATAGTTTGATCTAGTGCCAGTACCAGAACCATTGTAATGAACCATAAAACTTACAATGTCTACATCAAGTGCTGTTGTTGAAAGTGTAATTGTAGATGCTGTTGCAACTTTAGAAGTTGTTGTGAATCCAGTTACACCTTGAGGTGAAAGAAATACGTTAGTTCCAATACCAGTTGATGCTGTTATGTTTGCTGTTCCCAATGCATTTTGTGTAAAGAGAATTGTAAAAGTTGTAGCAGAGTTTTTGTTGACAGGAATATTCTTAAATGATACAATACCAACAGGTCCATTTGTTAAATTATGAGTAAATACAGTTGATTTCAAAGCATCACATTCCAAGATAACACTATTTGTCCCTGCAATACCAATTGTATTACCAACAGATACTGTTTCCAATACTCCCGTAAGTTCAGTAGTTCCAGAAACGTGAAGTGTTGATGTTGGATTTGTGGTTCCTATACCAACGGATCCAATACCTGTTATTCTTAATCTCTCATTTGCTGCTAATGTACCACCAGTAAAGACTGATACATATTTATTGGCACTGGCAGCACCAATTGATAAGTTTGAGTTTGATGTATATAAGTATCCGTCCAGTGCTCCATTGATAGTCCATCCGGCAACAGAATAACCACTATTATGAATACCAAGATCAATATAATTTGTAGTATCAGTTCCAGTATCGGCAGTTGCAATAATATCAGAAGAAGCATTTGCACCTGTACTTGAGTTTCTGGTATTAATTTGTGAGTAACTATTTACATTTCCAGTAAAATCGGCAAGTACATTAGTTAAGCTTGGAGTTGCCGTAGCACCAGATCCAACAACGGTAAATCGATATAGTGGATTTGTGGTTCCAATACCAACATTATAAGAACTATTACCATTAATCCAGGAAGTATTTCCAGCACCAATAACTAATTGGTTAGAACCAGTAAGAATTGGAGTGGTTTGGTTAAATCCAATAACAACATTTTGATTTCCAGTTGTAATACCAATACCAGTAGAACTACCAAGAGCAACATTCTGGTTTCCTGTGGATATTGAGTATAAAGCAGAACTACCAAGGGCAACATTATTACTTGCAGAGATTACTCCAAGTCCTGCTGCTTGATACCCAAGTATTACATTATAGGAAGCATTTACCCCAATATTAGTAGTGGTATATGCTGCCCTATATCCCATAGCAACATTATATGATCCAGCAAAACTATTTTGATAGAATATTTGCTGTCCAATTAAAGTATTATAGCTTCCAGAACCTCCTCCATAATTATTAGAATCTCCAATTAAAATATTATTATTTCCAGTTAAACTACCAAGATTACTAGATCCAAAAATATTATTATTAGATCCAGATATGTTGCCATTATTGTTATAACCAACTATAGTATTTTGGTTTCCAGACATGGCGCCATTATTATAACTACCAAAAATATTATTTCTGGATGCATTAATAGAAAAATTAGTGGTATTGTTGTTTCCAATAGAATTATTGGTAAAAGTAATGCCAGGGTTGCTGCTAGATATAAGTTGACTATATCCATAATTTATAGTTACTGTTGAAGCAGAACCGACTCTAATATCAAGTGCTCCTTGTGGATTTGTGGTTCCAATGCCAACAGAACCACCATAAGCAGCCATACTTACGGTTCCATTGGCATCAACATCAATACTTGGAATACCAGAAACATCATTTACAGAGAAGATGGAACCTGATGTTAGGTTATTGGTAATAGAGAATAACTGACCGGCACTACCTTCCCAACTTAATGTTCCACTATTGAGTTCGTATGCCTTTTGAGTAATGTGCTGTCCTGTGGAAGACCCGGCAGCAACTAAAAGACTTCCAAGAATATGTGCTTTTTGAAGTGGAATTGTAGTTCCAATACCCAGGTTTCCTGTTGAAGGAGTAAATACAAGACCTGTTGTACTTACACCAAATCCGGTTGTAGTTCCGGTTCCTGCTACAAATGTTAGGAATTGGGATTGAGTAGCACTACTTGTTGAAATAGAAACACTGGAAATACCACCACCTGAACCCGCAGCAATCCAAGAAAGACCAGAACCAGTAGAAGAAAGAACAGATCCGGCAGTTCCTACATTATTGTTAGAATCATAAAGTCCACCAGTAATTCTTACATTACCCTGAACGTGTAGTTTTTGTGATGGACTATTAGTTCCCAATCCAACATTATAAGAACTATTACCATAAATCCAATCATTAGATCCAGAACCAATAACCAGCTGATTGCTTCCTGCAGCAATTGGAACATCACGATTATAACCAATTACAACATTTTGAGATCCAGTTAAATTGGTTACACCAGCAGCATATCCAATGGCAACATTATAAGATGCACTAGTAACGTTATATCCTGCCTGATATCCAAATAAAGAGTTACCAGTACCAGAACTCAAATTATAACCAGACTGTGTTCCAAATATATTATTATATGCAGCACCAGCAAAGTTATTTGCAAAGGCAACTTGATAACCAACAAAAACATTTCTAAATGTTCCACTTGAAGCATTTACTGTTACACCACACTGATATCCAATAGCAATGTTAGTTCCAAATGACCCACTACCACCACCACCACGATTAAGAGTTACATTTTGAAGGCACCCTTCACCCATGGCAATCTGTGTTGCCCAGGAATTACTTCCACCACCACCAGCACTTTCATAAACATACTTTAGACAGTCATATCCAAATCCAATAAGTTTATCATAGCTATTACTTACATTACCACCCTCAGTAGTAACTGCAAGTCCAACATTATTTCCAACAAATATACTATTACTTCCTCCACCTGCACTTACAAAATTACTTCTATAAGTATTAGCAGTTAATGATCCGGCAACAGTTGCATTTGTACCATCAAAAGTTAAGTTAGAACTTGTGGTTGTGGTATCTGTTGCAGAATTATAAAGAATTCTATTTGCAGTTCCTCTTACGTTAGTTGCTATACCTGCTATTGGCGCATAAGAACCAACAACCCCAGTAAGTTGTGACCCATCACCTCTAAATGAAGTGGCAGTAACAACACCAGTAACTTGAATACCAGAAGAATTTGCTGTTACGGCAGATCCTACAACAACACTTGTGTCAATTGTTGAGGTTCCGTATATTCTTGTACCAGATTTAAGTTTTGCCATTTCTTATGCTTGTGCCTCCGTCCAGGATAAACGACCAAACACATTACAACTTTGTGCTGTAAGGTTGGTAACCACAATCGTTAATGTATCCGGTCCATCAGGGTATATATTCGTTGCCGAAGTTGCTCCTCCACCACCAAGAATAGAATTACCAAGATCTCTAACCTGAGATAAATCAATCGAATTTGCACCAGATCCAACGAAGAATCCAGCAGTAACCTCACCACCAGTTACAGTAATAGCACCACCAGAATAATCTGCAATTTGTGCAAGAGATGAGTTTACACGGTTTGCAATATTACCAACTGCATTCGTCCAAATCGTTGGAGTTCCAACTGGAGTTGAATTCAAGAATGCCTGTACAAGTAAGTTTGCATTACCGGCAGCAGGAATTGCAGAAACATCAAGTGCTCTAAGTGTTAGTTGCATTCTATTGATTAATTCTCTTTGACCAAATGTTGCCGAAATACCATTATCAACAGAAGGTGCTACACGAATTGAGAAGAGTGCCCTGGTTGAACTTGCTCCAATAGAAACTGGTGTTGACTGACCATAAACAAAGACCAGAGATTTATCATCATCAAATCGTCCATCCATAATAACACTTGTACCCCAGTGAGAAATGGAAGGCCCATAAGTTGGGAATGCAAGTTCAACTGCTGTTGGATCAGTTGCAGAATATGTAAATAACTGTCCTGATGTTGCTCCCATTGGAACTGCTGCCACTGTTGGGTTTGCTGCTGTTGCTGCCTGACTTAATGTAATATTTCCAACACCAATCGCACTAATATAAGTACCATCAGGAATACCAAGTCCAGTACTACTAATTACTCTTTGTCCTACTTGTAGGTTTGTTGTAGTTGCAGTTGCCACATTAGATCCTGATGCAACCGTAAGAGCAAGAGAAGCATTACCAGATCGTCCTCTAGTTAATCCAGTAAATGAGGTTGTACCGATACCTGCATAATTCACATATTCATAATTTTCTGCGTTTCTAATGCATAATGTTCCAGATGTTGGGAAACCTGCAGTACTTGCCACACCGACAATGGTATCCGATGCTCCTAAAGTGGTGTTAATATAAGTTGTTGCAGGTCTACTTTCAGATTCATAACGTGCTGGTAGGTTACCAGAACGCATATATGCTTCGGTATTGACATTATTGTTTGCAACTTTATGGCAATAAATTATATCACCCGTTGGTCCCCTAAATCCCCAACGAATAAATCCAGCACCATACCAAGAGTAGTCCATATAGAACATCTGCATCTTGGTGAGATCAATATTATAACCAGAAGGTCCAGTACCATCACACTTATCAATGTTCCAAGTTGATTGTGGATATTTTGTATCTTGTGTTCTTGAAATGATTACATAATCAGCAGTTGCTCCCCTATAAGAAGGAGAAATTGTCATACTAGTATCACTTGCAATATCAACAACACGATAGGATTGCCCACGAAGAATAATAAAGTGTCCGATATCTAATTGTTTTGAAAATGCAGTTGGGAATGTTGCATTTGTTTGTGTTATAGTATTGCTTCCGTTGATAACACTCACTCTTCCTGCAAGTTGATAGGTAGAGTTTCTACGAACCGCAGAAAGTGTTTGTCCATCAAATTCAAAGAAAATGCCGTTTTGTGCATCAAATGTACCAAGACGATTGACACATCCATACCAACTAGAAACGGAACAATTATAAGAACCAGAAGCAGTAGTGGTTGTAAGACCTGCGGTTGCCGTAACTTGCAGGGTATTATATCCTGTTATGGAAGTTACATTGTAAGTTCCATTATATCCAGTTTGATCTGCACCAGTAATTGTGATTTGAGTTCCTGGAGTTGCTGCCTGAATATTATGTAGTTCTTTAGTTTGAATTGTAATCGTACTTCCAATACTGATTCCAGTAGCAGTTAAAGAATCAAGTTGAAGATTTGGTTTAAGAATTGTACCAGAACTGACTTGAATACCTTTACCAGATTGATAACGGAAATATCTTCTTGTTTGACGAGTTGCCGTCTCAAAGTTAGAAGTTGCATTACTTGAAAAAATTACCCCACCATCAAATGGTCTATGTAAGAATTGTGCTTGAGGTCTTACATAAATTGTACCACCAGTTGGATTTGCTGCTGGTGCAGTGTTTGAGTAATATGTAAAGGTTCTAGAACTTGTAATACCTGCAACAACATAAGAACCATTTGCATTTGCCTGCGAAGTTCCAACAATTGCAACCTCATTTCCAATCGCAAGTCCGTGTGGAACTGTTGTACTTACAGGAATTGCTTGTCCAGAAGTCCAGTTAAATGTTGGTGTTCCACCGATTGCAGCACCAGAATAAGTAGTTCCACTAAAAATACCAGTTTTATTTGGGTCAAACACACTAATGACTGATCCAGTATTTGTTGCTCTTGCAGTATAAGTGAAGATTGTATTTCCAGCACCACTATTTGTTTCTACAAGAAAGTTTCCATTCGCAATATTTAAATAAGCATCCTGAACAGTAATTGGAGTACCAACAGTGGGTACAGTCACAGCTAGTCCAACAGTAACAGTTCTGGAAGCATTTGGAATAGTAATATAATTAATTGCACCAACACCAACGGAAGAAGAAAAGGCAAAAGGACGATTGTTAATTGTTGCAAGATTTTCCCACTTAGAGATTTGAGTGCCATACTCAAAGTCAGTATCAATCAGTGCTTGTGGTGATGATGTACGAAACTTGTTTACGGGATCAGTATATACTTCAGAAGGCGTAAACTTCTCATCATATTCATCTACGGTGATTTGAAGTTTATCAGTACTACTCATTCCAGAAGTACTATAATTCAATACTAATGTGGTTGTAGTTGTACCACCAGTCGTTGATACAGTATAAGTATTTGCTTTTAGATTTGAATCAGAAAAATTATAGATTACAGTGTTCGTCGTTACATTGGTAATCAGTATTAATCGTTCCCTTGGTATAACACGAGGAATGACGATAGTATTTGTGGAAGGAGTGAATGTATATCCAGTTTCCAGTATTGCCTTTCTTGCCATAATTAATGAATACCTTTGATATATTTATTAGAGTAGAAATAGAGGTTCATAATCCAAACCTACCTCTAAGAGCATTAAAGTTTTGTGAGATTTCTGCTGCTGTGAGTGCTCTGTTGTATAGTTGTGCCACAGAAACATACCCAAAAGGTTGTGAACTATCTATAGCATTACTACCTATAGCATAATGAGAATTTCCAGAGGCAGTATAAGCAACACTACCAGTTGAGGAACCATTATTAATATAAAGAGTTGTTGTTCCCCCAGAAGCAACCAAAGAAAACATAGTCCATTTATTCTCTAAACCAAGAGTTCCCAAATTCAATCCATATGAAACAAAGTTTGCACCATCATTATCAAAGTATCCTATTAAATTGGTAGCATCCTGAATTAAAAGTGGGTGGTCATTTGGTGATGTTCTCCACAAAGTTCTCCAATTAGAAACTTGGGAATCTGCTAAAGGTCTTGCCCAAGCAATCATAGTGTGTGAAGAACCAAAAGTATAACTAGTTCCAGAAGGTCTTATAAATCCAGGTGAAGAAATGTTAAAACAGGAAGCACCATCTACTGTGGCAAAAGAAACACTTCCCAAAGTATGAGTATAATTATTACCACTCAAATCAGTCCAAGTGGTTCCAGAACCAGGATAAGAAGCAGTTATTCCAGCATCTAAATCTAAAACCAATCCATCTCTAACAATACCTCTACCATAAAAATCAGTAATCTCATCAATCTCATTATAAACAATCACCGACTTATCAGTGTTTTGTCTCATATATCTTCCTTGTCCTGCACCAAATAGAGTTCCTCCAAATTCATCATATACTGGGTCATAAGGAGAAAAGATATTTGCAGAAATTGATGATGATATTTCATATCTTCCTACCAGAGCATTATAGTTTTGTAAGACTTCTGCTGCGGTTATACCCCTATTATAAACCTGTGCCAAACTAATACTGCCAGGAAAATATCCAGTACCACCCCAACTTTGGTATGCACCAATTCTCCAATAACCATTATAAGCAGGAGCATTTGCGGATGCTGTTGCTACTGATGCTCCATCAACATATAATCTCATAGTAGTTCCTTCACCACCATAAGTTGCTATAACATAATGCCAGATATTATCATTATATGTTAAAGGTGAAGTTGCTACTACAGCACCACCACTATAAATTCCAAAATATAATTTTCCATCAGTGCCAATCCAAATGTGTCTGTCAAATTGGAATGAACCTGTTCCGGTTTGAGCATTTTCAAATCCAATTATTTTATTTCCTGATGCGGTAGATGTTTTAAACCAGGCACCAATACTAAAAGTTTGTGGATTTGCAAATTGTGTTGTTGTAGTTACTTCATTATTAGTTCCATTAAAAGTAAAAAATCCACCATTATTACTACTATAAGTTGGAATTGGAGAACCTTGAAGTGTTCCGTTATTACCACTACCACTTATATCAGTCCAAGTGGTTCCACTTCCAGGATAAGAAAGAGGATTTCCGGCATCCAAATTAAGAACCAACCCACTAGTAACAATAGTTGCTGTTGCTGCAGTTCCTATAATAACATTCTCATTAAACTCTGAGGCATAATAAGTTCCAAGTCCAGTAATGCTTGGATTGTTCGCAGTAGTCTCATCAAACTCCCAAGCAAGTGTTGATGCATATTGATCTAATCTTCCTACAACACCCATATTATTATCCTGCTACAAAGTCCAAACTATTTGTGGTTGAGTTGTATTGTATATAGAAGTTTGTGGTTCCGGCAGTCCCACCAAATCTCATTTTGTTTGTGGAGGTTACTCTTGCGTCACCTCCAATATCTGCCTTGAATGCTGGTGCAGTTACTCCAATGCCAAGATTATTACTTGAAGGATTAAATACAAGACCTGTGGTACTTACACCAAGTCCGGTGGTATTTCCGGTTCCAATTGCATAAGTTAAGTATTGTGATTGGTTTGTGGTGTTTGTGGAGATAGAGATACTAGAAATACCTCCTCCACTACCAGCAGCAATCCAAGAAAGACCAGAACCAGTAGAAGAAAGAACAGATCCGGCAGTTCCTACGTTATTGTTAGAGTCATAAAGTCCACCAGTAATTCTTACATTACCTTGAACATGTAGAGTTTGTGATGGATTTGTGGTTCCTATACCAACTAACCCAGCAGAAGTTGTGGTAATTATAGTTCCACCAGTTCCTACATTAAGTGTTGCTGTTGTAGTAATGCCAGAAACATTAAGTCTGCCGGTAATAGCAACATTACTGCCATCAAAAGTAAATGCAGAACTACCGGATTGTATACCAGCACTATTATAAGTAACCTGCCCACTCGATCCGGCAACTAGAGCCACCGTGCCCGTTGCATCTGGCAAACTAATAAATCTATTAGCAGTTGGAGTGATGGTCAGGAAGGCAGTGCTGTAAGTGCCTCCATCATTTAGATTGATATCACCACCCGTTATTGTAAGAGCACTTGTTGGATTTGTAGTTCCAATACCCAATCTTGTGGTGGATGGATTAAATACAAGACCTGTGAGACTTACACCAAGTCCAGTAGTATTTCCGGTTCCAGTTGCATAAGTTAGATATTGTACTTGGTTTGTAGTATTTGTGGAGATAGAGACACTTGAAATACCACCACTAATACCAGTAAGTTTACTACCATCACCATAATAAGTTACGACACCAGTTGTGGCAGTAACAATACCAGAAGAAATTTGAACCGTACCTAATGTGGAAATACCAGAAATGCTTAATGCAGTTCCTACAAGATTACTAGAAATCGTAATTGTTGCACCAACGCCTGATGCGGTTGCTACTATATTACTGCCAACAAAGTTTAGACTCGAAACACTTAATGCCGATCCAACAATAGATCCCTCATCAAGAACACTGATACCACTAAATGCTCCAGATGCAGCAGATACATTAATCCATTGGGTTCCAGATGCTGTTGATTGAAGTACTTGACCAGAAGTACCCGCGGAATTTGAAGAGTCATAAACAGCACCGGTAATTCTTGCATTACCTTGAACGTGTAAAGATTGTGTTGGATTTGTGGTTCCTATACCAATCGAACCTGCGTGATACATCGGTGAAGATGTATCAGAACTATAAATTGAATAACGATTGGTTATAATTCCACTAACAATTGGGGTTGCTAGATATAAACCATAATAATTTGTAAGTCTCCCTGTAAGTGCTACTGTTGGTAATACATAATTTCCATAGTAATTGGTGAGGGTTCCAATACCAGTTCCTGATGCAGCACCAACCTGCATAACATTATAAGAACCATAGGCATTAGTTACAGATGCAGAAAAGTTTGCAGTATCAGCAATATTAATTGAATTATACTCTGTAAAAATATTAGTTGCACCTGCTTTTGAAAAGGTAATGGTATTTTGAGTCCCATATGCATTGTCAGTTCTAACAGATTGATCTACATTAGTACCTTGAGTTACAGTATTAACAATGCCTGTCATATTACTACCAGCGGCACTACCAAGATCAATTGTGCTATTTCTATACACAAGATTTCTAAATCCGATTCCTATAACACTAGAAATAGCAGTACTTGCAGTTAAATTAGTAATGTTTGTGAATGACTGTAGTGAGGAACCTCCATCGTTTGTTCGGTTTGCATGACTGAACACTACTGGGCTAGCAGATATATTAATACCACCACCTGCAGATCCATATGCAGTTTCTGGTGATACCAATAAACTAACTCGTGGAAAGCTAACAGACTTACTATCGTAGGTATTATACCAAGTTAATAGGTTATTATTCCCAACAGAACTTTGTATTTGAGTTGTTCCATTAACTTGCAAAGTTGTGGATGGATTTGTGGTTCCAATACCAAGATTGCCAGAAACATAAGCACTACCAGTAACTTGAAGTGGTTGTGATGCTGTTCCTGTGGAGGTTGCTGTACCAATCAATACTGGTCCGTTAGTGAACGTAGAAATACCAGAAATGCTTAATGCAGTCCCTACAAGATTATCGGCAATCGTAATCGTGGCACCGGCACCTGATGCAGTTGCAACAATATTACTGCCAACAAAGTTTATGCTTGTGACACTTGATGCTGTTCCTACTGTTGATCCTTCATCACGAATTGTAATACCACTAAATGATCCGGATGCGGCACTTGCACTTCCCCAATACGGAACAGATCCATTAAAAAGAAGAACTTGTCCAGCAGTTCCGTTCGTAACAAAAGATGTTGCATCAGTTGCTGACTGATAAGGAACATTACCGGCAACACCACCTTTTATGTTTGTTGCTATACCGACATTAGTAGCATAAGTAGCAATACCACTAGAAGTCGCATAAGTTGATATACCTGCTGATGGTGCATAAGTAGCAATCCCTGCATTAGTTGCATAAGTAGCAATTCCTGCACTTGTAGCATATGTTGCACTTGTAGCATTACCAGTAAAAGAACCAACAAATTGTGTAGCAGTTATAACCCCAGAAGCATTAATGTTTCTTACAACTGATAAATCATTTTCCGTGAATTTAACACTACCAACAGCAAGTCTGGTTCCACTTGGTAATTGAGTAGATCCAATACCAACTCCATAATTGAATAACCAAGCATCAGTACTCAATCCAGGCCAAGACCCAGACTTCAACCACATAATTTGCTTATATGTGTATGGAATACTATCAGTACCAACACCACCATTAATATCAATTAGTGGGGAACCTTCTGTGGATGCAATTGCAATACCACCGTGATTTGCAGTATTATCGGTAGAAACATCCTGGTTTAAAGCATTCGTTGTAATGCCAAGAACAATATCCTTATCTCTAATATTAAGTGTTCCGGCATCTAAGATTACAGAACTACCACCGATACTAACATTGCCAGAAACAAATAAGTTGCCAGTAACAGTAAATCCATTTGATTGAGAAATAACACTTCCGGGAGCAGTTCCTGTTAGATATTGTGCATCATTAGAGAGTGTAATTGTTGCACCGGCACCTGATGCTGTTGCTACTATATTATTACCAACAAAGTTTATACTTGAAATACTTGCTGCTGAACCTACAATAGTTCCTTCATCTCTAATTGTAATGCCACTAAATGCTCCAGATGCAGCACTTGCATTTCCCCAATAAGGAATAGATCCACTAAAAAGAAGAACTTGTCCGGCAATTCCATTATTAACGAAATTTGTCGTGTCAGATGCTGACTGATAAGGAACATTACCGGCAACACCACCTTTGAGGTTTGTTGATATTCCGGCATTAGTGGCATAAGTTGCTATGCCTGCTGATGTTGCATAAGTAGCAATTCCTGCATTAGTAGCATAGGTTGCTACTCCGGCATTAGTAGCATAGGTTGCTACTCCGGCATTAGTAGCATAGGTTGCTATACCTGCTGATGTGGCATAAGTTGCTACTCCAGCATTAGTTGCATAAGTTGCTGTTGTAACATTACCACTAAAAGAACCAACAAATTGTGTAGCGGTTATAATACCAGTAGAATATACATTACCTACTGTTAGAATTCCCAGTGTAGAAATTCCAGAAACATTAAGTGAAGTAACTGATGCAATACCACCTATAACTGATGTTGCTATGCCAGCATTAGTTGCATAAGTTGCTATGCCTGCTGATGTTGCATAAGTTGCTATGCCTGCAGATACTGCAGATATCCTACTAAGACCAGAACCATCACCATAATAAGTTACGACACCACTAGTGGCAGTTATAATACCAGAAGAAATCTTAACTGTCCCAAGTGTAGAAATACCAGAAATACTTAATGCTGTCCCTACAAGATTATCGGCAATCGTAATCGTGGCACCAATACCTGATGCGGTTGCTACTATATTGCTACCGACAAAGTTTAGGCTTGAAACACTTGCTGCAGAACCAACAACAGTTCCCTCATCTCTGATAGTAACACCAGTAAAACTGCCAGATAATGCACTAGCAGATGTCCAATAAGGATTTTGTCCTGGGCCACCAGTAACTAAGACTTGGCCAACAAGTCCTGGTGATAAAAATGTTGTACTACTAATTCCGGATTGGTATGGAACAGATCCCTGCACTCCACCACCAAGATTTCCATATAATGTTGTGGCACTAACTACACCGACAAACAATCCATCACCAATAACGTGCAATGCCGAAGATGGATTAGTGATTCCTATGCCGGTATTAGCCTTTAAAAGTGCCATCTTGTCTTCTTATATAATGTTATTTATTAGTTAAAAATTAAGCATCACCTGTGAATATAAATCCAACATAATTACTACTTACAACTTCGGATCCTGCCCAATATAAACGGGCAGTTGAATCATTTAAATTATAATTTCCAAAACCATATCCATTGGTTGTTCTATAATCTGGGCCGGTGTTACCATCAGTTTTTCCACCAAGAATAAATGCCCAGATTCCATCATCATAAGAGAATTGTGATGTAGAATAATATCCTGTTGTATTACTGGGTAATTGGTTATTACTATAACCCCACCCAGCATTTCCAATCACATCTGATGCTATAATATTTCCGGATGGACTGATTACAATTTGATAAGTTCTCATATAAAGATTATTACTTAATGTCGGATCAAAAATACTCTTTGTATTTGATACAATTTTGCCATCGGTTACTATTGTATTCAAATCATCAATTGTATCATTTGTAAAAATCCACATCAAAATACCAAGAAATCCATTTGTTGTTCCATCATATATTGCTGCTGCCATCCATCTTTTACCATCAACTTCTGGTAATGAATAATTTTCACCATCATTAACAATTCCAATTTGATTTCCAGTAGAAAGAATATTAGAATTGGAAGTATTATATACAAATCCAGGAGTAGTGAACGTATATTTTCCAGTCGCACTTCCAAATCCTGGAAGTAATTCAGAATTATAATTTTTTGTTGCTACGGCAAAAACATTAAATGTTGGATTTGATGCTTGAATTGCACTTTGAACAGTTTTAAAATTACTACTAGTAACCGACGTAATTAATTTTAAAGAAAAAGTTGAACGTATTATACCTGCAATTACATCAGTATTAAATGATAGTGTAAGTTCGTCAAAATAATTATATGCTATTGCTCTGTTATCACTTTTAATTCTTAAAGGATTATTGGATTGAAGTTGTGTTGAATTTTCATCAAATAAAGATGCATACATTATTCCATTTTTATCTAGTCCAGAATTTTTAGTCGGATCCGAAAGTTCATCGATCCGAGTATAAACCTGCATCACCCCGTTAGATTTAAGTCTTCCTACAAGTGCCATTATACAAATATAAAGTCGATTGAACTTTGAGAAGGATTGTGCTGAAGATAAAAACGATTTGAGGATCCGGCAGATTGAATACCAATCGTTCCAACCACATCAAGATTTTCTCTTGGTACTCCTGTCCCTATTCCAAGTTTATTGGTCGAAGGAATAAAAGATAGTTTGTTTGAGGAAATACCAATTTCAGAATTTCCAATATTAGTTGCTAAAGTTGGATATATTGGAGAAGAAACTCCACTTTTATCCGTAATTGCAAGTTGATTGCCAACACTTGATATTCCAATAAGTTTAGACCCATCACCATAATAAGTAACAATCCCGGTTGTGGCAGTTACAATACCAGAAGAAATTAAAACTGTTCCAAGTGTAGAGATACCAGATACTGATAATGATCTTACTGATGCAATACCACCAATTACATTTGTAGCAATTCCTGCATAATCTACGTAACCAGCTCCACCAACAATAGCAGATGCCTGAATATTGATAAGACCAGCACCATCACCAAAATAAGAAACAATACCAGAAGTAGCATTTATAACACCAGAAGAAATCTGAACCGTTCCTAGTGTAGAGATTCCAGATACTGATAATGAATTAACTGATGCAATGCCGCCAATTACATTTGTAGAGATTCCTGCTAATATAGCATAAGTTGCTATACCTGCTACCTGTGCATAAGTAGCAACCCCAGCATTAGTGGCATAAGTTGCTATACCTGCTACCTGTGCATAAGTAGCAACCCCAGCATTAGTTGCATAAGTTGCTATGCCTGATGTCTGTGCATAAGTTGCATACGTTGCTATTCCTGCTGTCTGTGCATAAGTGGAAACTCCAGCATTAGCAGCATAAGTAGCAACCCCAGCATTAGCAGCATAAGTAGCAATCCCAGCATTAGTTGCATACGTTGCTATTCCTGCTGTCTGTGCATAAGTAGCATAGGTTGAATTGCTTGCTATACCTGCTCTATTGGCATAAGTGGCAATTCCTGCAGTATCAGCATAAGTTGCTATGCCTGCTCTATCAGAATAAGATGGTACTCCGACAATAGAAGAATTTGCCCATACAGTGCCAGTTGCCGTAGATTGAAGTACCTGACCCAGTGTTCCTGATACATTAGTACTATCGTAAACTGCACCGGAAATCCTAGCATTTCCTTGAACGTGTAAAGATTGAGATGGAACTGTGGTGCCAATTCCAACTGAACTGGAAATATAAGCACCACCAGTAACTTGCAATACTGTTAAACTATCAGTATATGAAGTAATACCTACCTTTAGATTTCTTTGGCGATTGCTAGTATATTTTGGCATTTTAGTTAAGTGTCTCTAGGATGCTTCCAATAAATTTAATATTAGAACCGTTACTTGCAGATAAAACAAGAGCATCACCAGGTTCCAAAGTTAATTTCCCCTGAAATAAAGAAGTTGCATCATTTCCCTGAACTGGAAAATCCTTCAAAATTTCAGTCGTAACTGCAATACCGGCAGTAGTTCTTCGGTGAGAGAATGAAATTGTATGAGTATTTGAACTAATATTTGCCACTTGTGCCAAAAGTACAATACCACTATATCCAACAGGTGCCGTATAAATCCCAACCGGACTTGTTGTTGCTATTTTTGTAATCGTCTTGTATACATTTAATGGTAGTGCCATTTGTTATTCTCCTCCTAGTGCTAGAATGAATGGTGTTACGGTCGAGAACAAACTCTTAGAATAGAATGATCCGGAAATAGTTCCTGTTAGTTGATTCACAACAACACCATCACCAATTCTGAAATTGCCAGCTTGATCGGTGCTTGTATAAACAACCAATCCACCATTACGAACGTCAGTTTCATTATCTTGAATTGGAACTCCACCAGTTGCAGGTAGTGCATAGGCAATATTAGTTCCAGAACCAATATATTCAAACGAATGACCAGATGCAAGAACTCTACTTTGTTTGTAGAATGGAACTTGTGTTCCAACACCAACTACATAAGGAATATTTTCATTCAGAGTAATTGTGCAGATTCCAGCAGAGATTGGAGTTGAACTCTTAATAGAGTAATAAGATTGTAATAATACCGCAGATGCCGTAGCTGTATTTATTCCAACATTAGGAGCACCAATAGTAACCTTAGGAACTGAAGTATACCCTCTACCACTTGAGATAAGATCAAATCCAATTACTGATCCATTAGATAGAATTGGAACTGCCTGTGCCGCAACTCCCCAATCAGTATCAGGATCTGTGAATGTGACTGTTGGTTTTTCAGTATATCCAGTTCCACCGGATCCAACTATGACCTTAGAGACTGTATAATATAAATCACCAAAATAAATTGCCTGCCCATCAAAAGGACGAATGATATTAGTCTTTGCAGTTCCACCAGAATTATAATAATGTTTCTGAGTTGCAATACCAACATTACAAGTAAATACTGTACTTGCCATCGAAACTGCCGGTAGATTCAACTTGCTTGTGGCAACTCCGACAGAACTAGAAGTTACGGAAGCAACAAGGTTATCAATAAATGTCTGAACATTCGCACAAGCTGCAGGATCAGTATTTGTAGGATCTCCGACAATAGTTAAGTCCTGAGCATTTAATTGATTTGTAATTGCCTTTTTAGAATAATCTCTGACACCATTAAATGCCGAAATGGATTCTGCAACTTCTCCAACAATTCCACCAATCAAAGGATTACCATTTGCATCAAAGTATCCTTTAATAAAATTGCGAGTATTTTTATTTGTATAGTCTCTTACATCCAAAGAAACTGCATCAACCAAGTATCCAATGTCCCTATAACACTTGCTTCCACCTGTTGTAAATGTTCCGGCATTTTCACTAAAAGTATTCAGATAAGATTGACTTCCTGATCCAATTACAGTCGTAACAATTCCAACCAGAGTATTAATATTTGCCTGAACATCGGTACAAGAATTAGGATTACCAGAAGGATATACAGGAATTGAAGTTCCGATTCCACCATAGGTTGCTGGTCCAGAACTAATGCCAACATCCTTAACATTGAGTTGATTTGTAATTGCCTTCTTGGCATAATCTCTTAAACTATTGAATGCATAAACAGACTGTATTCTTTCAGAAGTTCCTATTCCAACAGAGGTTGCACTATTAAAATAGAAGTTGGTAAAGTTCCTTGAATACTTATTACCACCAGTGAATACATCGATAGAAACGGCATCAACCAAATATCCAAGATCTCTGGCACAAGTATTGATTGTTGAAATTCCAAGATTTGTTGTCTGTGGGAATCCGGCAGCAACAGAAGTTCCTATTCCAACTCCAACTGTTACGATACCCACAAGAGTATTAATTGTGGACTGAACATCGGTACAAGAATCGGCATTACCAGAAGGATATACAGTAATTGCAATTCCAGGACCACCATAGGTTGCTGGACCAGAACTTATGCCAAGATTCTTTTGATTTAGTTGATTCGTAATTGCCTTCTTGGCATAATCTCCTGCGGCATTAAATGCAACAATAGAAGGTGCTACTTCGGTAGATCCAATACCAGTTCTAGTGGTTCCGTTATAATACTGGAATACATATTCTCTCGAATACTTATTACCACCAGTGAAAACATCAGTAGAAATAGCATCAACCAGGAATCCTAGATCTCTGGCACACGTGGTTCCACCAGTGGTAAAAGATCCTAAATTTGTTACTGGCAATGAAGAAGTATTTCCGGCACCAATTGAAGTAGTAACAATACTTGTTAAGGTATCAACATTATCCTGTACATCAGAACAAGCAGTCGGACTTGTATTTGGAACTGGGAATGGACTTCCAGAACCAGTTCTTGCAGGTCCACTACTAATTCCAACTTCTTTATATGAAAGTTGATTTGCAATTGCAAGTTTTATTAAATTTCTTGCCTGCTCAAAAGCATAAATTGATTCAGTTACTTCACCAACTAATCCATTTGAGATTGGAACTCCTGCTCCATTAAAATATTGAAGTGTAAATTGTTTTGCATAATTATTTCCACCGGTAAAGACATCAGTAGAAACTGCATCAACAAAAAATCCAAGATCTCTTTTACACTTATCTATTGTGGTCGAAATTGCTGGATAAACATTATACGTATTTGTCCAGGCAGTACCGACAATTTCCGTTTTATTTTTCTGAATCAAACGATAGGCATCATAATATCTGGATCTTGGATTTGTTAAAGTGTCTCCAGGAAAATAGAATGGTGCATAAGCAGTATAACCAATTGCAACGGCAGCAAGAGACTTATCAATAATTTCTTGTTTGTTTCTCTGAATTAATCCCGAAGAATCATAATAACGATTTTGATTATAGGGAACAGGATCAGTAGGAAATCTAAAGGATGATGGGAAACCAACGGCAATCGATGCCAAAGATTTATCAATAATTTCCTGTCTATTCTGTTGAATCAAACGATAAGAATCATAATATCTTGATCTGGCATTTGTTTGTGCATCACCAGGAAAATAAAAATCAGGATGATTCAGTGCGATTGCTGCCAGAGACTTATCCTGAATCTCTTGTTTGTTTGCCTGAATTAAATTATAAGAATCAACATATCTTCCAGGTGCAACAGTCTTTGTCTCAAATACATATCCTTTCTGACCACTTGGATAAAATCTAATTCCTGGTTCAAATGAGCAAGTAAATCCAAGTCCGGAAAGAGTAATGCCCATTCCAACTGAGAACTGGTGTGGAGCACTTGTATATGCGGTTAAAAGTCCAGTTGTATTATCATAGAGTGCATTTGTAATGTTTAAGGTTGGAGTACGTAAATCTACGGCAAAAGTATCATCGTTTACTGCCGAAGCCGAACCTGTAATGATTCCAGTATATTTAACAGGACTTACACCATCGGCAACAAATCCATAATTACCGAATGATGAGTTAGAGTTTGTAAGATCACAAGCAGCACCAGATCCACTGAATACTGCAATATCACTACAAATCGTAAAGAGAGAAACTAACTGTGCGTATCCTTCATTTGTGATAGAAACTCCAATGCCACCTTGATTGTATTGTGTATAAGAGTCAAGAACCATTGACTTTAATGGTCCAATTGCCTTGGAACCATCAACTTTCATTCCAATACTATTTG
>Ga0209088_10000492_pt1 | contig 27850 bp, 27 predicted proteins | sample S_140625_EF_Meta_FD_187324 | JGI IMG/M metagenome (GOLD analysis project Ga0209088, IMG submission 187324) | Freshwater microbial communities from Lake Simoncouche, Canada to study carbon cycling - S_140625_EF_MetaG (SPAdes) (version 2) | ecosystem: Environmental > Aquatic > Freshwater > Lake ... | reverse complement strand
CGATAATAGATAACCTTCTAAAAAGCAAAAAAAGATTAGCGTCCTGATAATTTGCAGAAATCTCTGTAGCTATCGGGTTTGGAGCCAGGGTATTAAAAGCAAGAAAGCCCTCATCATCAGGGCCTCTATGCGTTAAATCCTTTAAAGCCGTTTTAACATCGGGTAAAGGAGAAGGAGAATTTTTGGGAAAAGCGAACCCGGCTAGGCCACACATGGGAAATGGGTGAAGGTTATTTTAATTGGAAATTCCAACGGAATATAATTTTTCAATATAAATTTCAATTTCTTTGTGAATATTGGCGTTTTCTTCCACAAATTTTCTAGCATTTTGTCCTATATATTTTTCCAGATTTTCAAAGTTCTGATAAATATAATGTAGTTTCCCTGCAATCTCGTTTGGATTATTTAAGTCCACTAAAAAACCCGTTTTACCATCATCAATTAATTTTTCCAGAGAGTTAATTCTTCCGCAGACGACTATTTTCCCAAGAGCCATCGCTTCTAAAATGGTAACAGGAGTGCCATCAGATGGCGCAAGGGAAATAATAACAGAGGAATTTTCCAACGATTTAATATGATCTTTTTCGCTTAAAACGCCAATAGTTTTAACCCTATCCGCTATATTATTTTTTTGAATCAATCTATTTGCCTCCTTTAAATAATCTAAAGCCACTTTCGAATCATTCATATCTGTATTTCTAAATAATAAAGTAGCGTGTAAATTTAGCTTGGTTAATAAATTAAATGCATGTAATAACCCAAGTAAATTATATTCAGGTCTGCACCATCTCGGCGCATAAATTAAAAATTCTTTTGATTTTTCAGTCGTACCTAAGTTATATAAGTTCAAATCAATCCCATAGTAAGCGTGTTGAATAGCTGGAAATTGGTTCGCTCCTCGTAATTTTGAAATAGTATGTATAAGTTCCTCTGAAACAGCAAATATATGTTTTGCATACTTAATTCCAAATTTCAATATAAATCTATCCTTCCATGTTTTTTGTGCTCCTTGCTCAACTAAAAAGTCTCCTCCCCAGGCTGAAATAACATAAGGTATTTTTGAAAATAAAGCAGAAAGCAAAGACAACTTTTCTCCATACATAATAAAAATTACGTCTGGCTTAATCTCTTTTAAATGAATCAAATTTTGAATAATAATTCTAATTCCTATAAATCCCCTTTCAAAAATATTATTCCCCTTTTTAATGAGCCATTGTATAAACCTTTCTGTTGGAAGAATAGAATTATTAGCTACCAAGCTACTCTGATGTAAAAAATAGATTTCTAATTTAGAGGAAGTCTCAAATAAGTTTAACCGATTAATAGTATGCTGTGAAATACCATTAGACAAAACTGCGACCCTAATCTTAGTTTTCATTAGATAATTTCAATTTGCTATACCAGACACATTGTTCCAAGCCTATTTCTATTGATGTTTTTGGTTTCCACCCAAAGAATGTGTCAGCTTTGTTTACATCAGCAATCACATCACTTATTTCTTGAAAACGGACTTCATTTTTAGAAAATACAGGAAGATTGGTACCTGCAATTTTTTGGATAATCCGAACCAATTCACCCACACTATATGAAACGCCAGAACCAATATTTACAATTTCAGCATTCTTAAGCTTAGCGTCAACAGCATTATTTATAAAATTTACTACATCATCAATAAAAATATAATCCCTCTTTGGATTTAAATCTAACAAGGTAATTTCTTGATTGTAAAGTACTTGATTAATGATTGTCGGAATTAAAAAATGAGCAGGTTGTCCTGGTCCATAAACATTGAATGGACGAATAATTAAGGATGGAACATTTAAATAACTGGAATAAAAAAGGCAAGCCTGTTCTGCAATATATTTTGAAAAAGCATAAGGATTATTTGGTTTAGGTAGTTCCATTTCAGAAGTTGGAACTTTATCGGGAATGCCATAGAGATAAGCACTAATAAAAATGAGAGACGAATTATTGTTTCTGCAAAATTCTAATACTCTCATGGTACCCAGCGCATTCACTTTGAAAAATTCATCTGGATTTTGCCAGCTATCAGGCACAAACGTTGAAGCTGCTAGATGTATTACCTTATCAACTTTACCATTGAAACTGTCCAAGGTATGGGCATCAGAAATATCGCCATGTATACTAAAAAGGGCATTTATTTCATGCCCTCTTTCATTTAATTCCTGACAAAGATATTTTCCGATAAATCCTGATGCACCTGTTACTAATATCCTACTCATTGATAAAAATATGTTTCATAGAGTCAAATTCATCGATAGCCTTCATATAATCGTCAGGCCTTCCAATATCGAGCCAGTAACCTTCATGTAATACGACATTAATCTTCTCATCGGCGCGAAGTAAATCGAGCACTAAATGGTCAAAACCATAATACTTATTCTCAGGAATTAATTCTAAAGCCTTTTGATTCAGGATATAAATACCCATACTTACTTCAAAAGGAATTTTTGGTTTTTCTTTAAATCCTGATAATAAACGATTTTCATTCACTTCAAGTACACCGTAATCAATATCTTGAATCCTTTTGTAGGAAGAAATAGTCAATAATGCACCAGAATTCAAATGATTATCATATAGTTCCTTAAAGGATAAATCAGTCAAAATATCTCCATTCATAACTAAAAAATCATCAGGAAGATTATTGATAAGTTTTAACGGCCCCATGGTGCCTAATGGTTCCTGCTCTAAAGAGAAATCGATAATTGCATTCCATTTTTCACCATCTCCAAAAAAAGTTCTAAATAAAGCGGCCTGATGATTAATAGCCATCGTGATATGATTAAACCCAGCAGGCACTAGTTGTTTAATAATCACCTCCAGAATAGGATAATCCCCTACTGGCATTAAAGGTTTCGGTAAAACAACAGTATATGGCCTCAACCTCGTACCTTTTCCCCCAGCTAATATAACTGCTCTTAGATTAGACATTATAAATGTATGATTTGTAATTGCTTAAATTTTCAGGTTTATTAAACCACTCAATAGTTTTCGACAGCCCGTTTTTAAAACCCTCCAAGCCAGCATGATTTGGCTTCCAATTTAGCATTTCCAACGCTTTTTTATTATCTGCCCACAATCGTTCCACTTCAGAGTCTTTAGGTCTGAGTCTAACGTCATCCATTTCTATCGAAATATTTTTATGCATTAATTCAGCGATAACTTTTGCCGTATCGCCCACAGAAATTTCAAAATTACTGCCAATATTAATAGTTTCTCCTTCTATATTTTCAGCTTTTAGCGCAGCGATAAAACCATCGACCGTGTCCTGCACATAATTAAAATCTCTGGTAGGGTGAACTGATCCTAATTTTAGTGATTCCACACCGTTAGCCAATTGGGTAATAATGGTTGGTATCACTGCCCTTGCCGATTGTCTAGGACCATAAGTATTGAAAGGTCTAATGGTAACTATTGGTAATTCAAAAGAAGCATAAAATGAAAAAGCCAACTGATCAGCCCCAATTTTACTTGCAGAATACGGAGATTGTCCCTGCAGAGGATGCTCCTCTGTAATAGGAACAAAACGAGCTGTGCCATAGACTTCACTCGTTGAAGTATGAATGACTCTTTTTACCTTTAGTTCTCTTGCTGCCTGAAGGATATTCAAAGTACCCTTAATATTTGTATCGATATAAGTATCGGGAGAATGATAGGAGTATGGGATAGCAATTAATGCGGCCAGATGTAATACCGCATCACAACCTTCCATTGCATTTTTCACTCCATAAGGATCTCTAATATCTCCGGCAAAAACCTCTATTTCAGACAACACCGATTTATCTAATGAATCGAGCCAGCCCCATTTATTAAAAGAATTATAAAGGACAAAAGCTTTCACCTTATACCCTTGATTCACAAGAGACTCTACAAGGTGAGAGCCAATAAAACCATCAGCGCCGGTGACCAAAATTTTTTTAAACATATTAGTTTTAAGAATAGATTTCAGAAATAAGAAAACATTTTTGCAAAAGTAATTTTAACCAGTATTTTAATTCTTTTTAATCCACTTGAAAGGTTAGAAGCCTTATTCAAATAAGGGATTGATTTTTTATACTTTTTTTTAAAAAACAAACCGCTTCCAATAGAACTGTAGAGCCATAAAGGTTCAATATCCGTTTTTCTAATATAAGTTCTTCTGATTGCTTGTGCAGTTAATATTGTTCTCTCAGAAGTTGATAAATTCCCACCACCAAACCAATAATAAACCAATGGTTGATTGATATGAACGAAACGATTCGTAATTTTGGAAATTCTTAACCATAAATCAAAATCCTCCCATGCAATATATTCCTGCCCCTCATTAAAAAAACTGACCTTATCTAATATAGATTTACGGACAACAACGGAAGAATTACATATTGCATTTCCATTCTTCAGTAAGTCAGTAGTGATATTTGTCTTTAAATCTCTTACTCTTACTATTTCTTTTTCCGTTAAAGATTTCACCTTATAAAAATCAGAATAAACAAGATCAGCACCATTTTCAAGACATTCAAATGCCAATTGCAATTTATTCTCATGCCACCAATCGTCAGAATCAAGAAAGGCGATATATTTTCCTTTTGCATTGGCTATGCCAAGGTTGCGGGGAATTGCCGGTATTCCACTATTTGCAATTTTTATATATTTAATATTTAAATCGTTACTAAAATCAGCAACTACTTCAGGTGTGTTATCTATTGATCCATCGTCACAAATTAACACTTCAAAGTATGTATATGTTTGATTATTTAAGGATGATAGTGCTCTTTTTAAATCTATAGCTCTATTGTAGGTTGGAATAATTATGCTAAACACTTTATTTATTAATTATTTTTTTTTGCAAATAAAATGCTTAAGTGTGATGTTCCTATTTTTAGAATCAACAACTACAGGTAAATGAGTTTCATGAATGTTTAATAAATCAAAGCCTGAATTTATAATGGAAGATTTCCAATACCAGATTGGATAATCAATATCACCCAATAATGGGTCATATAAAAAACCTCCACTTGAAATTTTTTGAACGAAAATTTTATATTTTCTAATAAAAGATGAGTATAAAATGCTTAAAAATACCCTGCAAATTTTCAACATATGCTTTAAATTACTTGAAGGGGTTTCATTTAAAATTAAAAGCATTCCATCATATTTTAGTACCCTATAAAATTCATCAAGAACTATAGATAGATTATCCGCATGGTGTATGGCTGACGAAATTACAATAAGATCAATACTTTCATCTTCAAAGTATAAAGGAGTAAAATCCTTTAATTGGAAAAACCTTCTCAATGTTACCCTTTAAGAGTTTAATAACATTGGGCAAAAAATTCTGTAAATAATTTTGACTTGAATCAATACTATAAATTTTAGCAACATTTTGAAAGTTAGATAAATAGGCACTTAACCAACCTCCGCCACAACCCATATCTATAATTATTGAATTATCCTTAAGTAAAGTGTTAAAATCAAGTTGTTTAACGGCGTTTAAATAATTACATTCTTGTGTTAATCTTATACTATAGTTTTCAGGATTACTCATCCATGTCCTAGATTCAGGGTAATATTTGACCAAAGCATTATCCCATCCAGTTAGATTTTCAGCGGTTTGTTTATTAATCCAATCTTCTATCATAATTTTTTATTTAAATATTGTTTTAATCGGTTAAATAAAACTGGGGGCAAGAAAAAAATTGATATAAAATCATATTTAGCTACAACCTTTAAATGAAAAATAAAATCTTTTACCCCACCCATACTTGAATCCATTAAATGTTCAGCCCAAAGATTTATAACCTGAAAACGATATTTATGCTTTTCTACTATTTTCAATTTTAGTTCTTTTACGCGAGGAAGAAGTAATCTTAAATACTCCTCATATAAAACCTTGTTCTTAGTGCTACTCCGAATAGTTTTTAAATGTTGCCTAAAATAATTATGTGATTCAGAAATATAAAATACATCAAATTTTTCAACCATTCTAAAAAATAAATCCCAATCGGAACAAACTTTGTAAGATTTATTTAAACCTCCAACCTCAATATAATAGTTTTTTCTAAAAATTGCTGCACTTAGATTAGGAATAACACAAGTATGTAATAAAAATTTATTCATTTCATTTTTTTCAATTAATGTATCATTAACGCATTTCTTCCTAAAATCTAAGTCCCTTCCATCATAATCATTCCCAATCACATTATCATTTTCATCAATTAATAAGCTTCGACAATAAGAAATTCCAACACTAGGATTACTAAACGGGCCATTTACCAATTTCTCTATCATATTTAAATCACAATAATCATCGCAATTGGCAAATAATATGAATTCTCCAGTGGATAAACTAACACCTTGATTGCTAACCTCAACCCATCCGCCATTTATTTCTCTTTTAATCAATTTTACCTTTTTATGAATTTCATATTTTTCCAATATTTGAAGACTATTATCCGAAGAACAATCGTCTATAATGATAATTTCAATATTAGCATAAGATTGATTTAATAAGCTATTTATTCTTTTATCCAAGTAAGTCGCATGATTATAACTCGCAACAATTACACTAACTAATCCTGGAGTAAATTTATTTTTCATTTTAATAACCCCTTTAATTTTAATTCTTTTAAGCTATTTTCGTAACTATCAATTTGTATTTCTTCGTTTTTTACCCATTTAACAAATTTAGCTAAACCGTCTTCGAAGAAAAACTGAGGTTCAAAATCAAAAATTTTCTTAGCTTTTTTCAAATCAGCAACATTATGACGAATATCCCCAATCCTATAATTGCCAGAGATTTTAATTGGCACCTTAATATCTAAATGAGAACTTAAAGCTTCAGCAACATTTAAAACATTGGTAGAAATTCCAGAACCAACATTAAACACATCAAAAATTGGTTCATCAATCTCAATAGCTTTAGCAGTAATATTAACAACATCATCTATATACACAAAGTCACGACTTTCCAGACCATCCTCGAAAATATTAATTGAACTAAGATTCCTAATTCTAGTTGAAAAAATAGAAAGTATTCCGGTGTAAGGATTTGATAAAGATTGTCCCGGACCATAAACATTTTGGTAACGAAAAGCAATAACTGGAATTCCAATAGCTTTACCCACAGTTAAAACCATTTGTTCTTGAGTAGATTTTGTTATTCCATAAAAGGACGTAGGTTTAATAGGTGATTCCTCATCCGTTATCACAAATTCAGATGGGTTTCCACAAAAAGGACAACGTACAAAAAAGTCGCCTTTTTTCATATCTTCATCCAATCGCGAATTTGGATATACAAAACCATGGTTCGAACAGTTGTATTTACCTTCACCATATACTGCGCGCGAAGAAGCTATTATAATTTTTTTTACATTAGTTTGATTATTAGCAATTAAATCCAGTAAAATTGCGGTTCCATTAATATTGACATCTGAATAATGTTGAATATTATACATTGATTGACCTGTACCTGTCTCAGCTGCAAAATGTACAATTGTATCTATTCCTTCTAATGCACTTTTCAGTTCATTTCGATTAGTAACACTACCTTTAATAAATTCAATATTCTCATTAAGGCTTTTAAATAAAAATGAATTATTTGAATCCTCACCATGAATTTGAGAGGATAAATTATCAAAAACTCTTACTTTATGACCTTTTGAAACTAAAAAATTTGCAAGATTTGACCCAATAAATCCAGCTCCTCCGGTAATCAAAATATGTTTTATTTCCATTATTTTTATATTTAAATTATTAAATAGGTTTCCAACATTCGTCATGAAAATCATATTTTTTAATAACCCTGGCAGGAGAACCAACAGCGACACAGAAATCTGGAATATCCCTTGTAACCACTGAATTAGCGCCAATTACAGAGTTGTTGCCTACACTAGCCCCAATAATGCAAACATTTTCTCCAATCCATGCCCCATTACCTATCTTTACTTGCCTTTTAAATTTAACGGGTTGATTAATTATTGGAATTTTTATATCTTCATAAGAATGAAGATTATCTGAAATGTAAACATTATTTGCTGTTAAAACATTATTGCCAATATGAACATTTTTGACACATGTTATATGATTGTTATAACCAAATACACTACCTACACCAATAAATAAAGTAGGTTTATCTAAGTTTATACCAACGGAATATAACCACAACCCACTTTGGAAAAAACAATTATCACTTATAATTATATTTTTTCCACCATCAATTCTAAATGGCTTTTTTAGAAGTGAATTAATACCTATTTGTTTGAATTTTGAACTAAATAAAAATTTAAATAATTTAAAATTTAAAATTCTATATATTTTGTTAATTAGAAAAATCATTTTTTTCGAGAATTGCAAGAAATTTTTCCGGTGAAATAAAATATTTTGATAATTGATGCAACTTAAAGTCCTCACATTCCCACCAATTAGTAGAAATTAATTCCTTAATAATATCTTCAGAAAACCTAAACTTAATAACTTTACAAGGGTTACCAACTGCAATTGAATACGGAGGAATGTCTTTAGTAACTACTGAACCCGCTCCAATAATTGAACCTACTCCGATTTTCAAACCAGCTTTTATTATAACACCTTGACCTATCCAAACATCGGACTGAATAATCGTCCTTGGTAGTGAAAAATTAAAAAGTTTTGTATTCACAAAAAACTTGGGAAGCGGTTGAGTATTATCATAAAAAACAGGACTAGTACTAACCATATCCAGAGGATGATTTGCTAAACCAATACTAACATTATTTGCAATAGAACAAAAACTCCCAACTTCAACATTGCATAGTGCTGAATTAGATTGAATGTAGGTATATTTTCCTATTTTACAATCAAACAATGAAACATCTCTAAATAATACAATAAATTTTGAAAGTTCTGATTTATCACAAACCGAAACACCCTTGTTAAATATATTTTCAGGATACTTATTTCTCAAATTATAGAGACGAATATTCCCTTTAATCCAGTTCAGAATTTCCCTTAATATAAAAGATAAAAGTTTAATTTTCAATTAGTTTATAAATAAATGATAAATTTCTTTCTAAATTTTTCCCATCAAGAGGTCCGATATATTTCTCCATTACTTTTTTATCTAAAAAAGGAGTAAAAATATCTGAATTGTTTAAAAATTCTAAATAAATATTTTTTAAATCTTCAACACTTGAAGCAGTTACTAATTCAGATTTATTGTCAAAGGGAGGATCAAGATATTCTTTATCCTTTTTATAATAAATTACTGGAATTCCTAAGCATGAAGCCTCAAAAATAGTTTGGGAATAAATGGAGATATATAAATCAGTTTTTCTTAAAACATCAATCATAGGCAAATCAGTTAAAATTTCAATATTCAAACTTTCAAAATACTCTAAATGAAATGATTGATATTGAGATAAAAATCCATTTGGCCTAACTTTAATTATTAAATCAAAGTTATATCCCAAATTTTTAAGGTATAAAAATGAAGTTAAAATGTCAAACATAAATTCAAATTCAATAGCTGTGTAGCTATTCAAATCTAAATTATTGAAACCAGAAGTTCCAATTGTTATTGTTGGATTTATTCTATCAATATTTTTTGGATAGGAATAATTTATATATTTATCCATTCTAGGGTCTCCTAAACATAAAACATTTTCACTATCATTAAAATAATTTCTTTTAATACTTTCTGAATAACTATTAATATATAATGCATATTTAGCTTCATCACAAAAACTACCACTCATAAGACCATTAATTATTAAATAATTAGTAGTATTTTTATGCTTTAATACACAATCTACAATCGTTTCAGAAAGTCCTAAATTAGAAAAAAGGATTTCTAAATCAAATTTTCTTTTTTCAAAAAATAAAATAGAATTTTTAACATAATATAAAGCTTTTGGAAGTATTTTAGTTATATTTGAAGATATTTCGTCATAAACTATTGAAGAAATATCAATTGAATCATACAATATCAATTTGTTCCATTTTTTTAATTGAAATTCTTTTAGATAGTCCCGAGCTAAAATTTCAAAATTTACATTAAACTTTCTTTCTGGAATAGTATCAGAATATAAAATTCTACTAAAATCTTTTTTTAAAAAAGGTTTAGGGGTAAAAATATTAATTTTTTTATTTTTTAATAATTCATTGATTATATCAATAGTAGGATGATAAACCTGAACAAATATATTTTTTTTATTTTTAGTTAAATTGAAAATAATATTTATTCTATTTAAAATTTTAATAGCATGTAATAAAAAGTAACGTTTTGAAAAAATGGAACTTCTTTTCTGTTCTAAAGAATTTTTCATATAGGTGTGAATGTCAAAGAAATAATTTTCCTTAATATTATTCTCACTGTTTTTAAATCTGCTAAAAACTAAATTTAATTCAAAAAGACATTTGGAAATTATATTATCTTTTTCAAAAACAAATATTTTTTTGTAACTTATATTTTTTATTTTATTTAAGTTAGCCATTAGTCTAACTATGTATAGATATTCACTCCAAATATGTATACGAAAAGCAAAACCGAAAGATATATTTAAATAATTAAATATATCTTTTCCATTTTCATCACTGTGCCAATTTTTAAAAAAAACAGATGCTAAATGGTTGTTTTCTTCCATTTCTAATGGCTCAACAATATTGTCAATATAAAAACAACTACCCTTCTTTAACTGAATTTCCCTTTTTAGCTTAAAATCAAATGTTAGTACTAAATCTTTATCAAAATTAAAATCTATTTTACTTAAATCCCAATGATTATAGGATTCTATAATGTATATATTATTATAATATTTGTTAAAATCCAACATGTAAAAAGCTATCTAGACGAAATCGCAAAATATTTTCAGAACTAAATTTAGATTTTATTTATCTTTTTTATAAGATATTTATCATCAAGATATAAATAGTTTAAACCTGAATTTTTAAAAGTATATTCAACATCTTTTAAATTTGAGCATATTGGATTTCCATGCAGATTTAAACTTGTATTTAAAAGTGCTGGAATTCCAGTTAAAATATAAAATTCATTTATTAAGTTATAATAATAAGGATTAGCATCTTTTTTTAAGATTTGTGGCCGACAGGATTTATCATAAGGATGAGTTCCTGCTTTAATATTTTTATAATATTCATTATTAAATGTATTAAAACCAATAGCCATAGAAGGAGAATCTATATTTTTTGGATTATCAATATAGTACTTAGTTTTATCCGCTAATATAGTTAAGGCGAATGGCATCCAAAAGTCTCTATTTTTGATTGCTTCATTGATTATCTTTACAATTTCCGGGTCATTTGGACTTGCTAAAATACTCCTATTCCCTAGTGCTCTTGCACCAAACTCCTCTCTTCCTCTTACTATGGAAACGACATTCCCATCAGCTAAAATATTAGCAATAGCTTTATGATCAGTGGTTCTTATAATTTCATAATCAGGTTTTTCAAAAAATTCATTTATAGCTGTTTCAGAAATATCCTCTGAAATATCGTAACCCAAATAATTGTTAAGCAAGGGCTTTGCGTTTAAATAATCTAATTTATAGCCAGCTCCCATACATAATGATTCGTCAGCTCCTGAAGCCGGGACAGAAATACTTTCAACAAAGTCCAATTGAGATAGAATCATATTCATTTTGATATTCATTGAAACTCCTCCACTTACACAGAAATGTTTCAATCCAGTCAATTCATGAACTTGTTTAAATAAGTTAACAGCAACTATTTCAACTAATTTTTGTACCGCACCAGCAATATTATCGAAGCGATATGGCTTCAATTTTTCTTCTAGATAACTATATATGTCAGCCGGTCTATGATTGTGCAAAACTACAGAATCCTCTACCTTAAGAAGGTCTTCGTAAACATCTTTGTACACTATATCTACGTATTCGGATTTGGAATAAGGAGCCATTCCCATTACTTTAAACTCATGCTCATCTGGCTTCATCCCTAATAGCAATGTTGTAATTTTATAAATTCTACCTAAATCACATTGATTTGTCGCTCTTAATCTTTCGCCTATTCCATTTTTAAAATGCCAAACTGTTTGGTTAAAACCATCTCCATCACTATCTATAGTTATCACTGCACATTCATCATTTTTTCTCTTGCTTCCATGATAAGCATAATAAGCATGACAAGTATGATGATCAATAAATTCTACCTTATCTTCTGAAATTTCACATTGATTAGCAGCAAATGATTTTTGTATTTCTCTAAAGGCCTCAATATCATTAACCATTGAATTTATATTGCCGAGTTTTTCATAAGGAAGATAAAGAGGTGCCTTATTTTTATCTTTATTATTTACAAGATCCTTGTAATAATCTGAAACATCTTCCCCCCTTAACTTTTTACCATAATAAGCTTCTCCATAATGTTTATGATAGTCTTTAAGATTAAAATAATGCTGTATCGGATAAGCAAACCAAAATCCTGTAAGATTAACCGTAGAAAATGCAATTTTATCTACTTTTTTATTCATCTTTTTTAGGTGAGATATACAATAATCTATCGCCTGTTTAGGATATCCACAAAAGTTTTTCACTTTTGTAAACCTTTCTTCTTGAGCAGCAATAATAACCTCTCCATCTATCATTAAACATGCACTTGCATTGTGACTTATGTTGATTCCTATAATGTTCATAACTAAAAAATATGTTTTAATGTATTAAAATAAATAAAATTTTAATTCCAATTCGCAATATTCTCACCGCTTTCAATTATTTTTCTTCTTGCATTTGGCAGTCCATCGCCTATAAAATTAAATAAATTAGCTGTTGCAACAGCATTTACATTATCAATTTTCAATCCAGCAGACAGGTGATTTTCATTTCCAGCACCACCAGCAATTATCAGTGGTATTTTTGTCTTATAATTAATTTTACTTATTAGAGAACTATCATATCCAAAACCAGTCCCATCTTTATCTATTGAATTTAAATATAATTCACCTACACCTAAATCTTCCAAATATCTAATATACTTTTCAAGTTGAAAATCAATTTTTACTTTACCGTCTTCAATAAAAATATCATAGTCATTGCCATTAAATTTACAATCAATACTTGCTAATATGCTTTGGCTTCCGTATTGTTTGACCATACTTTTAACCATATTTGGATTTTCAATCAATAATGAATTTAAGACTATTTTATCCGCCCCACTATTAAATAATAGATATGCATCTTCTAAACTCCTAATCCCTCCACCTGCTGAAATTGGTATAAAAACGTTTTTAACAAGTTTTTCTATTATGTCTGAAAAATTATGAATATTTTTTCCTGATTTTGATGCATCTAAAACAATGATTTCGTCTAACGAAAAAGCAATCTCCTGAAGTTTGTAGTTTTTCTCAAGCCAATTTAAGTTTCCAACTTTCTGTAATCTGAAATTGCGACTTTGCATAAAAAATCCATCACAATAAATCAGAGTGAAAATTATCCTTTTTCTTAACATCAAAAATTCTCAATAAAATTTGTCAATAATTTTAATCCGTTCTTTTGACTTAATTCAGGATGAAATTGAGTCCCACATATATTATCAACCTCAAAACAGGCAACAAAATTTTCATAGTAATTACAATAATTTTGATTTATTTCACAATTAGATTTCATTTTATAACTATGAGTGAAATAAAAATCGTAATAATCTTTGTTAAAATCTTTAAAAAGTTTTAATTTACTACTTATTAAAACTTGATTGAAACCAACATGTGGAATTTTTAGTACTTCATCGTCAAATCTGGTAACGGTTGCATCAATAAATCCTAAACCTTGATTAAGCCCGTCTTCATTACTTGAAATTCCCATTAATTGCATTCCTAAGCAAATTCCCAATATTGGTTTTTTTTCAATTAATGCCAAATGTTTTAAATAAGAATCTAATTTTCGTTCTTTAATTTCCTTCATAGCTTTTCCATAGGAACCAACTCCAGGTAAAATAATTTTATCTGCATTTAAAAGGACATCAGCTTTGTCAGAAATTTCAATATCAGTAACTCCAATATATTCAAGGGTTGATTTAATTGATTTGATATTCCCCATTCCATAGTCAACAATAACTATTTTCATATTTCAAAGTCTACGCCGGCAATGAATTTTGGTTGCCAAATTCCATCTATCTTCTGAAAAAGATTTTTATTAACATAGTGATCAAGAACATCATCAAATTCTTCCTTAGTCATTTGATAATAGTCCAGATAAAGAGGAATTAGTTCATAAGGATAGGCGTTATCGTACATTCTAACAAGATGCAGAGCTTGCTCTCTTGTCATTGCTCCTCTACGAATTTCAATCCCTGCATCCTGTGTGGCTCTTCCAAACCCAAATTTTAGATACATTAAATATGCATGCAAGGCATACAATGCTTGGTCATTTTGAGCAAAATTAGTAAATGTATCTGAATTCCCATCTTCCTTTTCAATCAGACCACAGTGTTCTTTAGCAACAATATAATTGCGATAAGAATCCCATGGCTCGAAGTATGACATGTGTGTAAAGGACAGTCCCACCTCAGAAATTTCACTCTCGTTAGGAAATTTAAAAAAAGACAAATCTGCCTCAGTAATATCTGAATCCTTTCTTATCCTCTCCAAAACTTTTTCATGCCCTCCTTCAAGGTAAACCCGTTTCATATAATTTATATCGTAAAGCGCTGTACTTTTGCTCTCCGTGGACCCGCCATACTCAACTTCCCCATCTTCTCCATAAAATATCAATGGAATTTTAAAATTTCCAGCCGTTTTAATCACTGCTGTCATAATAGCTATTAACCAGCCATAGTAAGGGAAACCCTTTTCTATAAAACCATATTTATTTAGACGATCCAGAACTAATGGGTTTGGGGTTAGATGGATATGATTATACCCGGAATAGATAAAATTGAGTAGATTTTTATCCCCAATTTCCAATGCAAGTGCTGGTCTAACCGTCATTGCAAGTGGGTTCATTCCATAATTATGTTTCAATACGTATGAAACGTACGAGCCATCTTTTCCTCCACTTACCGTTGTGACACAATCAAAATTACCATCTTTTGAACGATATTTGTCAAGTAAAATATGAAGCTCCTTTTGTCTGGTCTCCCAATCTACCATTTTCTTTTCTTCCATCCATTGGCAGGCATTACACCACCCTCTTGTGTCAAACGCAATTCTCGGTCTGGTAGACATATTTAAGCAATTTTTGCACCATGTCACTTTTTTTCTACTCATATTTTTTTATTTAAATTGAAGTCCAACCTCCATCTATAATTAAATTCTGACCGGTAATATAATTTGACTCATTTGAAAGTAAAAAACTTACTGATGGACTTATATCATTTGGATATCCCATTCTTCTTAAAGGAACTTTTTTGTTGTAATTATTAACAAATATTAAATTTTGATTATCAAATATTCCACCCGGTGAAACCGTATTCACTCTTACTCCGCTGGGACCAAGGTAAGCAGCTAAATATCGACTAAAATTAACTATAGCTCCTTTTATAGCTGAATAAGCAGCCGGCATAGTCATCTCCGTTCCTTCGTAAACTGTAAAATCTGGACCAACTATTCCATAAATTGATGCCATGTTTACAATAGAACCAGATCCTTGGTTGACCATGTATTTTGAAACCTCTTGAGTAATGTAAAAATGGCTGTTTAATTGCCAGTCAACATTAAACTGCCAAGATTTATAATCAATATTTTCAAACTTTAATCCCCAATCCTCAGTTCTTGGATAAGCGTTGTTAACTAATCCGTCAATTCTATTAAATTTATTAATTATTAATTCTATCGTACCATTAATAGAATTAGTGTCAGTAATATCACACCAAATTGAAGATAAATCACTTGAAGTATCATGGTTAATGTCTAGATTAATACAGAATGCTCCTTCCTCTCGTATATTTGCTACAATTGCACTTCCTAAAAGCCCGTTACCACCAGTCACGATAATAATTTTATTATCTAATCTACCCATTACCTAAGCAAATTTTTAAAACATCAAGAGATTCTTTCAAACAATTCATAGGCTTTCTTTTATTAATACTATGTTCGATAAAGTATTGCATTTGTAAATAATATGTCTTTTCTATGGCAAAATCTGAATTTTCATAAATGATAAATTCATTCTGATTTTTAATATTATTCCTAATAAGATCTATCGTCCAAGTCTCATCCTCAAATATTATTTCAATACTTCTTTTAGCATCTTTTCTATAATAATTTAGAATAATATTTACCGAAAAAGATTCATATTCTAACAAATAATTTGCATAATCAATAGCGTCAATTTTTAAACTCGAAACATTACGTAAAACATAATGGCTTTTTTCAGGAAAACCGAATAACCAGGTTGTATAATCTAGTTCATGAAACAAATCTAAATGAACACCGCCTCCCATCTCAGGTTTAACACTGTAAATCTCTCTAAAATTTTTATTCGGACGCCAATTAGGCAAATAAGACCCGCAATAAATATTTATTTCATTAATTCTCTTTGTGTTGCTTATGAGGTGCTCTTTTATATATTGAATGCATGGGTGGAATCTTAAATTACATGCAACATAGGTTATAATTCCAGATTCCTGGATTATTCTTTCTAATATTTCAATATTTTCAAGAGAACTTATTGGTGGTTTTTCAATAAATAAATTGACCCCTTTATCTGCCAATAATTCTATATATTTAAAATGAAGATTGGTGGGATTTGAAATTATTGCAAAGTCAAAAAACACATCAATATTATTTAAATCATATATACTTATTACTCCCTCCAGGTCTTCTGAATTAGGTTTGGAACGTAATGCGTATATTTTTGCAATAATATTTAATTGTTTCAAAGCAAAAATGTGTTTTTTTGCAATTGAACCTAACCCAATTATTAAAATATTCACAGATTGAAATCGAGTTTATTATTTAGAATAAGGTATTCCATAAATTCAAAATCAATAGGATGATCTAAATCGAAGCAAATATGGGGCATCAAATAAATAAGAGAATATTTATTGATGGTTGTAATATTATTTTCTTCAAAAAAAGTTTTCTTAAAAAAATAGAATGAAGCATTTAAATCATAAACAAGAGGAGCTGATTGCCGTGTAAGAAACTTTCCAGATTTTACTAACCCATAATAACCGTTATCCTGTTGTTCCACCATATTAAAGTATGGATTTCTATTGGCATTATTCACAGAAAATATATTCAAAGCTTTTTCATCATTTCGAATAATCTCAAAAGCCAATTCCAAATCTAATAAATTTCGAAGGGGAGAAGTAATATCAAGATCTAACACATAATCGTATTTTTTATCCCTTAATTGTTCTTCGAAATGCATGATGTCAATAATGACATCTAATTTCCCCGCCTGATCAGTGGCAAATTTATGGGGTCTTTTATAGGTTGTAAAAATTCCATACTCCGATGCAATTCTTTTAATGGTATCATCATCTGTAGATAATCCAATATCCGCACCATATTTACTTGCAAATTTTTTTGCTGCATCAATGCTAAAAACTATTAAAGGACTACCGTTAATCGGGCGAATGTTTTTCCCTGGGATTCCTTTTGAGCCTCCGCGCGCGCAAAGAGTGATAAGAATATTCATTTAAAATTTGATATTTTTTATATCCCTCTGTGCCTTTTCAAAATCTTCATGACAACCAATATCTAACCAATAACCTAATAATGGATAAGAGAACACCTTTTTACCTTCAAGAATAAGCACTTCAAGTAAATCAGTAGCATTAAAGAACTTGTCTTTGGGAATCCTATTAAGTACTGACCGTTTAACAAGGTAGATACCTCCATTTGAATAATAGGTATATGTTGGCTTTTCTTTGAAGTTTATTATGTTTCCATTGTTCGTTTCAAGAACTGCATACGGTATCGAAACCTGATAAGGAATCGTAACCACACCCATATCAGCATCTTGTTTTAGAAATTCAAGAAAAAAATGTTCATAATCTAAATTAGTTAATAAATCAGAATTAGAAATAAGAACATAATCGTGTTGAAAATTTTGAATTTTCGAAACACTACCTATTGTCCCTAAAGGATTATCTTCCCAAACGTATGAGATATTGATATTTTTATCCTCCCCATTTCCCAAATAATTTTGAATTTGATCACCTAAATAATTAACTGAAATCCAAATATCATCAATGCCAAACAATGTCAGACGATCCAAATTATGCTCAATAACAGGTTTATTCCCAACTTTTAGCAAAGGTTTAGGAGTCTTATCAGTTAAAGGAATTAATCTATTTCCCCTTCCTCCTGCCATTAACACCGCATCAACAGGAAGATAAGACCGAATTAGTCTGAAATTAATTACATTAACGATTTTGTTTGTGTTATCTACAATTGGAATAATTCCAAAATTTCCTTCTCTATACTCAATAAGCTTCTGTATGTCGCGTTCCCCTTTTTTAATAAAGCGTGGACTAAATCTTATAATATTATTAATAGACTGATTAAGAGATACACCTTTAACTAATCCTCTTCTTACATCGCCGTCTGTAATTGAGCCAATCAGTTTATCATTTTCTTCAACAACAAAAAGAATTGCATCTATTCCAAGATTGGTTAACTGAATCAATGCATCCTTGATAGTGCTTCCTGAAAAAATAAGATGTTCTCTATATTCTTTCATTTATCTATAAATTTAAGTAGTTGAAATGCTTCAGCAAATTTGACACCTACCGTAGCTCCTCTAAAAGTTGCTAATGCTTCTATGTTTTTATTACTTCTTGGAAAAGGGTGTTCTCCTAATTCAGATTGATATACCTGCATTATTTCTAATTTTTTATCGAAAAATTCAGAAATATCAACGAAGTAATTAGGTATAAATACTTTTTCGGGTAATTGTGGAGCAAATTCGGTTTCAGAAATACATTCATACATCAAAACTCTTTTTATGTATGGAAATCTGAATGATTTGGTGCATGCCATAACCGCATCAAATGTATATCTATGGTCTGAATGTGAATCTGAACGGTTCATCACATAAATTACTTCTGGCTTAAATTCAGAAAATATCAATGAAATTTTTGGTATCATATCATTGATAATGTCTGAATTCAAACTCATGGTGGGATAATTCAACTGGTAAACTGATTCAAATCCAATCATTTTCGCAACTTGATTTATTTCATCTTTGCGAGAATTCACTCTATCTTTAGAAAATCCATATTCTTCAGAAACGCTTGTGATTATTAGCCATGCTAACATATCTCTATTCTGTTTGTGCTTCAAAAGTGTACCTCCAACACCTAAGGTTTCGTCATCTGGATGAGCCGATATAACAACAATTTTAGCCATTGATTATTTTTAAATCAACTATTTTTAGAATTATATGTAATATTTTTATACAGTAATTTATTATTTAAATTAATAGTGCGTAAAATGGTTGCTATTTTTTCTGCACTATTGCCATCACCATAAGGGTTTTTTATTCCACTTATCATTTTTCTGTATTCTTTATTTGTAACGGACTTCTCAATTGCATCAAGTATACCGCTTGTTTGGTAATCAACATATATTACATTACCAGCTGAGACTCTATCTCTTTGCCTAGTCCCAACATTGACAACCGGCAGACCGATTGATGGTGCTTCTATTATTCCGGAGCTAGAATTTCCGATTAAACAGGAAGCATGTCGCAATAAATTGATATAACTTACTCTATCAAGATTTTTAAATAAAAAAAACTGGTCTGGGTAAAAATTACTATAATCGACTATTTTTTCGATAATCTGAAAATTCCCAGCATCAGAATTTGGATAATTCACAAAACACTTGTATCCACTTTTTCTTATCGCTTCTAAAGTTTGTTCAATCTGTTTACTACTTGAATGTACATCGGTTATAATAGGGTGCTGAATTAAAATTAAATAATCTTCATTTGAAATACCAAATTCTTTGAGAGGAATAACTTTATCTCTTGAAAGTTTTTCGCAATCTATAAATTTGTCGAGTGCTGGATTACCAACATTAAATATTCGAAAATCTTCTTCTCCAAGAAGCCGAAGTACCTGAGCATGTTGTTCTAATAATGTAAAATGAATATGGGCCAATTTAGTAGCAGCATATCTCACTGAATTGTCAATATTTCCGTCATTTGCAATATCTCCACCGCCAATATGTGCAACGAAAATACTCAAATATGCGCAAGTAAGCGTTACAGATATTGCCTCTTCTCGATCACCAACTACAACAACTATATCAGGCTTTTCACGGGATATTGCTAAAGCCAATCCAGATATTTGATTTCCAAGGGATATAACTCTGCCTATTTTTTCGTTAGAATTAATTAGATTATATATTTTATCTGAAATTTCAAACCCATCATTTTCAATGTTTTGAACAGTTTTACCGTACATTTCAGAAAGATGTGCTCCAGTAACAATTAATTTCAAATCAATATCAAAAACTCCACGTAGTTTCTCTAAAACAGGATACATTATATCATATTCAGATCTAGCCCCTGTAATAAAGATTATTTTCCGTCTTTTACTCATTTATAAATTCTAATATACATCAGAGTCACCCAATTGTATCCAACAGTCATTTTCAGAAACAAACAATCCTTCATTAAATTCTTTACAAGCAAAATAAGTTAATGGCATTCCCTGAGTGAATCCAAGTTTTTCCAGATATAAATGTCTTTCGTCATTCAAAGGCATCCAAATATTAAATTTTTCATACAATTCAGAAGGATAAATAGCAGCCAAATGTTGGAAAATAACTTTCGTAAGTCTTTCATCTTTATCAATTGACCATTCAACAATATCTATTTGTTTCTTCTTACTTTGTTCAATTGTAAATTCCTTTATTACTAAAAAACCGCTAGTGCCATTTTGAACTTCAATAATTTTATAAGAGACTGTTGGGATATTTACATACCGCCAATTCAAATAAGTAGAACTCTTATTAACTTTGAGAAGGTATTTTCGGAATATAAAAGTCCATGATTTTTCATGAACTTCATTAAAAAATTCTATACTTCTTAGTAAGGATGATTGAATTGGTTTTATCTCAGTGACTGGCAACGAAAGCATTGGTAAAATAGTAATATTCTTCCAAGAAAGATTTTTTATAAAGTTCCGATGTGAATTTTGATTTGGGAAACCCCATACAAGTTCAACATCATGTTGTTTTTGAATATCTTGATATAATTCTTGGGACAAATGCTGAAAAATGCCTAAACCTGTATATTCAGGATGGGTCATTGTAGTCATAGATAACCCAGATAAAACTAGAGTTTGCTTTTTTTGCATTAAAACAGGACAAACGGCGTAATGACCTACTAATTGAGAATCGTCCCACATTAATTTAATCATAAATTTGTCTATTGGGTTATCTCTAAAACGCCAGTTCCAATACTTTAAAGACATTGACTTTCCGAAAACTTTTTCAAAAAGATCCAATATTGCTATTTCATCTCCTGGAACATAATCTTTAATTTCCATGGTTTAATACTAAAGAATTATCAAATCATCCTCATTAAAATTCATTGGAGAAACTTTCCCAATTACTTCATACCATAACATAGGGTTAATACCATTCCCAGGACGTTTTGTTGTTAAGTTTTCAATTGTAAAAAGTTCACCTTTTACAATTTTTTTAGAGGCAACAATACTTTTCCTTGCAACATCTATATTTTTTAATTCGCTTTTGCTAGCTTCCTTAATACCATTACCTGATATTGCTTTTTCAATATTGCGAATTGCATTTACCATTGATTTTAATTCTTCTGGCTCCAATGAAGCTGCATGATCAGGACCGGGTAAATTTCTATTTAATGTAAAATGTTTCTCAATGACACAGGCACCTAAAGCTACTGCCGCTATTGGAACTTCAATCCCAAGGGTATGGTCAGAATAACCAACTTTCACTTTTAAATCCTTTGCCATTTGTTTCATAGCCAGTAGGTTAACATCTTCCATAGGAGTCGGGTACTCTGTGTTGCAATGTAAAACCGTCACTTGACTCTTTTTAATACCTTCCAGATAAAAAACATCAAGTGCAGCTTCGACTTCTTTTAAATTCGCCATTCCAGTGGATAACACAATATCTTTTCCTGTTCGTGCTATATGCTGAAGAAATGGTTTATTCGTTATTTCACCGGAAGGAATTTTATGAAAAGGAATATTTAAATTTTCTAATAAATCTATTGAAATTTCATCAAAACCCGTCGATATGAATTGAATTCCCTTTTCTTTACAACGATGAATCAAAATAGGGTACCAATCATCTCCAATTTCTAGTTTTTTCAGCATTTCAAATTGAGTATCCTTTTCCCCATTTGAATTTTTTATTTGATAAGATGCTTTTTTCGCATTAATATTCACTAGGCGTTCAGCTTTAAATGACTGAAATTTAACGAAGTCCGCACCTGCATCTGCTGCAACATCAATAAGCTCTATTGCCTTTTCAATTTCACCATTATGATTTACACCAGCTTCTGCTATGATTACTACCCTATCTGTCATACAATCTTAGCAGGAATACCTTTTAAGGATATTCCCCTTTCTTTAAATGATTTTGTTACAATTGAACCTGAATAAATCCTAGACTCGGGTGGAATTTCGACTCCTCTGTTTATTACAACATGGCTACTTAAAAAGGAACCCTCCCCTACTTGACAATCTGCATTTACAGTTACACAAGTTGAAATATGACTATGTTTCTCCACAATAGAATCATGCTCAATTACTGCACCTGTATTTATTATGCAGTTACAACCAATTTTTGCTCCCGCATTAATAACTGCTTTATGCCCTATAAATGAACCAGAATTAATTAATGCAAAATTTGAAATATGTGCATCATAAGCTTTAATTACGGGAAAAGTTCCACCTAATGATTCTATTCTATTATAAAGGTTAACTCTATTAACATTTGATAAAATATGTCCAATAGTAATGTGAAAATGCTTATATTTTATTACTAATTTAGGAATGTCCTCATCTGTTCCTATAATTGGAAACCCTAATAAATTAGATCCCACTTTATCTTTCATGTCCAATATCCCAATAATCTTAAATTCCTGACTATCAACCAGAACATCTATGACCGATTTACAATGACCGCCTCCTCCTACAAGGATTATTCCTATTTTATTATCCTCTGACACTACTAGGAATATTTACAATCCTATCCTCTAAATAATTGGCATTCTTTTGAGAATCTCTTTGACAGCTTTCATACATGGGCAGTTTAAATAATAACTGCCAAATAGGACGAGTCATGACCTTATTATCATTCGTTTCTTTTAAAAATGAATCTCTCTCTCTTCTATTCTCCAACTCCACGCACATTAACCAATAATTAGCTTTGGTGTTTGGTAATTCAGTCCTAAAATGAATATCCATAGCATCAAAAAATGATTTATATTCAAGGGCTAACATCCGTTTATTATCTAAAAATGAATCCAATTGTTCGAGTTGTGCACAAGCTAATGCCGCATTTAAATTAGGCATCCTAAAATTATAACCAATTTCATCATGAATATACTCATAAGGATGTGATACTTTTGCTGTTGTAGTAATGTGTTTTGCACTAATTCCAAGTTTTGTATCATTTGTCACAATGGCACCTCCTCCGCCACAAGTAACAATTTTATTGCCATTAAATGAAAACACGCCAAATTTTCCAAAACTTCCTGTGGATTTTCCGTTATATTCACTTCCTAAAGATTCCGCTGCATCTTCAACTATAGGTATATTCCATCTATCACAGATTTCTGTCAACTTTTCTATATGTACAGGAAAGCCGAAAGTATGCATGGGTAGGCAAGCAGCAATTTTATTATTTGTTTTTTTATTAAAGCAAACACCATTTCTAAGTTCCCCGTGATTTTCTAAAAATTCTGACACAGCAATTGGTGATAACCCCATTGTATCTAAATCGACATCTAAAAATATAGGTGAAGCTCCCAAATAAGATATTGCATTGGCTGTTGCTATAAAGGTCAATGCCTGTGTTATTACTTCGTCCCCTTTGCTTACTCCACATAACTTTAAAGCAACTTGAATACCTGCAGTGCCATTAACGACTGCAATGGCTTTACTCGTTTGTGATTTAAGTGCCATCATTAACTCAAATCTATCAACATACGCACCAACTGATGAAACATAGGTAGAATCAATACAATCTAAAATATACTCCTTTTCATTTCCATTGAATTTTGGCTCATGAAGAGGTATTACCTCACGGTTTTCAAATTTATTTTTAATAAAATTTATACTTTCTGAAAAGCTAGACATTGTATTGATTAAACATAAATATAAATAAATAATCCATTTTTAAAATCGATTAAATATTTCTTAGAAACATTTTAATTAGATTTTTTTAAAAAAAAAACTATATCTAAAAGTTTATAATTTTTTCTTAGCAAAATAAATTAAATGAATCTGTATTTTAAAAAGAAACGCCTAAATTTCACATTACATTTTTAACATTAGGATTTGATTTAATCCTGAATTTGTAAATGTGAATCTTATAAGTACCCTACTCATTCAAAGAAAATATATCTTTTCACTATTTCATTTAATCTATCTACTGCTTTATTCTTTATCCAACCACCATCTCCTCATACACCCCCTCCTCTATCACCTCACCCTTATCCATTCTAAAGATTTTGTCACAACGCTTTAACGTTGTTACTCTATGAGCCACGATTAATATGGTCAAATCATCTGCAAGGTTTTCAATGCCTTCCATGACGGCTAATTCTGTTTCGTTATCCAAAGCGCTAGTGGCTTCGTCAAATACTATTACTTGTGCTTTTTTATATAAGGCGCGCGCAATGCCTATTCGCTGACGCTGACCACCTGATAAGCGTATCCCTCTTTCTCCAACAAAGGTTTTGTATTTTTGAGGTAAGGCTTCAATGGTTTCAGCAATCTGTGCCTTTTCTGCAGCTTCTTTCACTCTCTTCATGTCTATCTTATCTAATTCTACTCCGAAAGCTATATTCTCAGCCAATGAAGTGTCAGACAGATAAATTGCTTGTGGTACGTGTGCTATAATAACTTGCCAAGACCTGTGATTTTCTTCGGTGATAATCTGGTTATCAATTTTTAGATAACCATTTGTCGGTTTTAGTAAACCCATAATCACATCCAATAAGGTACTTTTTCCACAACCCGTGGTACCTACAAATCCGTAACGCTTTCCCTTTTCTAACGTCAGATTTAAATCTTTTAATACAGTGGCTCCCTCATTTGTATAATGAAAACTTACTTTGTCTAATTGAATGTATTCTGTAAAAAGGATAGGCGCAGGATTTGGCTTGTGGGCATGTTCTGGATAAGGTTGTTCTAAGAATTGTAAGCCATCTTCTACCGATTCCTGTCCAGCTCTTATTGAAGTCCAATTATAATAAAAATTTTGCAAGTTAGGTAATAATCTTTGTGCGCCAAGTGCTAACGCTGCCAGCGTTGGTATGGCAGACATGAATCCATCGCCTTTTAAAACTAACTGATAAGCAATGATGCAAATAAACATGATACCTAAAAACTCTACGATTAATCGTGGACTTTGCCCAACTATCTGATTATTTGCTAATGATTCGTTATACCTTGCTTGTGCTTTATTAAATATTTTTCCATACGTCCCTTGTGTACCATCAATAAGGACATCTCTAATTCCTCCAAGTCCCTCTTGTAAAGCTTTTACCATCTGTATTGATTCTTGACTCAGGACAATTGAATTTGCTGAAAGTTGCTTTTTTACCAATAATATAATTCCCGCATACAACACACCAAATCCAAGAAATGCGGTTAAGGCAACGAAAGGATTTATCGTGAACAAAGTAATAATAATAGCCATAATGGTAACACTTGATGAAATGAGATTCATCAACGGTGTTATCAAATAAGTTAATATGGCTGCTGCTTTATTTGTAATTCCTGATATGACCTCGCTACTATTCCTGGAGACATGCACTGAGTAGGGCTGATATAAAGTACGCATGTATATACTACTGCTAAAAGCAGCAGATGTGCCAAACCCAATGCGTGTTTGTGCCCAAAGTAAAACCAAGCGGAGGGATATCCCTATAAATATCAAAAGACCGAATGCAATAGTGAAAGGAAAAAGTAGTTCCTCAGGGGATTTTATGGCTAATATTTTAATAAACAATTGAGCTGCCTCGTGGGTAAATACTTTTTCTGGATTTGATAATACTGCAATAAAGGGCAAAACAGCCGAAATACTAATAGCTTCCATGAAGGATGCGACCGTCATAAGACCAAGAAGTAGAATGAAATAAATCTTTCTTCTCTTAGATAGATTTCTCCAGACTCTTTGGAAATTATTTTTTATGGATGGTCTTGGCATGTGTAAAATGGTAACCTTTTCTGGTTTATTAGCTTGAAAAAATAGCTGTTTTGTTCTTTTTTAACACGCTTTCGCCCTGATGAGTCGCAGATGCCTCTTCAAAGTAGCGCAATATTGAGTAGTAAAAATACATATTTTTACGTCAGCGTTATAGCAAATATAGTGTAATTTTAATATTCACCCAATTTTATTTAATCACATTCTTTAAAATGGGTCAATATTTATGTTAGGCCTTTGTTACGAAAGGTGTTTTTCAAGCTATTTATCTCTAGGGGTTTTATAGTTGTTTAAGGTATAAGTTGCTCGTCTTCTTTCAAACTATCGAGATACAGGGAAATAGCTTCTGCTTTGTTTTCTAATGCTTCCTCAAAAATGATTTTTTTAATCAAGCAAATTCATGTAAATGCCGACTTCCTTTAATTTTTCCTCCTGAAATTCTTCTGTTTTGTACAAAGCGATTCTAATTTTTTTATCAATCAGATTTTCTACCCGTTCCGTCAAACGAAAAAGATAGGCTCTATCCACGTTTCCAACTAAAATCAAATCAATAAAAGGGGAATTTCTTCCGAGCGCCAAATCGCCTGTTAAATATACCTTCTCTACATTGCCCAGCTGATTTAAAACCTGATCTATTATCTGGTCAATACCAACATGTTGCAAAATGATGCCCCGAAGTGATTTAAATAAGGGATGCTTAATATTCGCCGAAAACAATTTTGTTTTTCCGTTCCCCTCGTCTTCCCTTTCTTCAATGAGATGCATGTCAGACAACTTACTAAGTTCCAGTCTGACGGTGTTGCTGCTAACGTCCAGCTCCTTTTCTAATCCTCTGAGGAAAACCGTTGTACTCGGATTAAGAAGAAACCGGGTTAATAAACGTAGTCGAATTTTTCCTGAAAATAACTGATCTAGTATCAAAAATTTCTATTTAATGTATGGATTTTGTAAGCTTTCGCCCAGATGAGTCGCAAAGTTCTCTTCCAGGTAGCGCAATATTGAGTAGTGTAAATACAAAAATATAATGCAATAATAATGATAATTTTAGAATAAAATAGTTCATTCCTAACTTAGGTTAGAAATTATTGGAAATATTTCGAAGAAAAGTCGATGTGTGGGAACCAAGGTGATAGACAATAAATCAAAGCCATTTTAAATGTATGTTTCAATACCATGGGAGGTGAATATTAGTTAGGAGGAACGCAGAGACGATGCATGAATCGTCTTGTTCGCGTCAGAAAACCCAAAACCAGACATACTACAAATCTTATTGCGAAGGAATCCCACACAATTTCCCGTTACCATCCAATCCCATCAATTCCAGATATAAGAAAGGGTCGGTTTTTCGAAACCATTCAAAATGTATGTTTCAATACCATAGGATATGGATATTAATATTGTCCTGTATAAACCAAGACGAAGCGTGCTTCGTCTCTACGAACTGATTTGAAAAACTCACATGGGTAACTTTGCTAAATCTGTGTATGGAAGAACAGTCCTCCCTTGACTTCTTTTCTCCAT
>Ga0209088_10000491_pt1 | contig 27885 bp, 41 predicted proteins | sample S_140625_EF_Meta_FD_187324 | JGI IMG/M metagenome (GOLD analysis project Ga0209088, IMG submission 187324) | Freshwater microbial communities from Lake Simoncouche, Canada to study carbon cycling - S_140625_EF_MetaG (SPAdes) (version 2) | ecosystem: Environmental > Aquatic > Freshwater > Lake ... | reverse complement strand
ATTGCTGAAGTTGGTTGCATTAAGTTAATATCTTCATAACACTCGATACGAGCAGTAACCATATTTTGTTGGAAGTTACTAGCATTCTCATAAGAGAACTCAATAGCCATTCCTTCAACCTCAATACGTTCTACGAAGTTGTTATCTAAGATAAGTACTTTATCATCAGTAACCCAAGATGCAGCAATTACTGGAGTTCCCCAGATTGTCATACCACCATTAGGATTAACGATAACACTACCAGAACCAGCATAGTAACCAGCAGTGATAGTTTCTTTCAATAAGCGACCTAATTGAGAAGGACTTACTAAAGCAACAGAAGATACAAAGTTTGCACTCTTTTGGTTGCCAATGTAGTCAACTAATTGCTTTAAATCAACAGTTTCAGCAGTTGTAGTAGAACCAGTTGCAGCAGCAGATACAGTAGAGAAAAACGCAGCGTTCTCAGCTTTGTAGAAATCTCTAGTTAACATTCTTGGTAAAGTTGTGCTTAAGAAAGGCAAACTTCTAGCCATTTGCTTAGAGAAAGTAGAGAAACCAGCGATGTAGTCATTAACTACTTTCACTTCGCTTAATGCGTAGTTGTTCTCACCTTTGTTTGAACCTTCAGTTTGAGCAGCAATGTTGTTAGTTGTAGCAGTCTCTTTGTAGAATACATAAAGACCAGACTCACTTCTTACAGTTGGTACTAAATCACGGAAGTTGATTGCTTGACTTGGCAATACAGATGCATTAGGAGCATAAGATGCTTGAGCATCACCTGTTAAACTTGCACTTAAAGTCATAGACTTTACATCTCTTAAATCTAAACGGAATTTACCATTTGATTTCATTGATTTTTCCATCTCATCTAATTTACCATCTAATTTCTCGATGATAACTTCGTCAAGATGTTTTACTTCACGCTTTGCAGCTTTCTTTGATGCAGCAGCTTGTGCATCGAATTGTTTTTGAGCTTCATCTCTTACCACTCTAATCTCAGCTTTAGTTTCTTCTAACTTAGCTTCGATGTTAGCTTGAAAACCTTTAAGGTTCTCAGCCATTTCGTTAATTACGTTTTCCATTTTACTTTTTTAATATTTTATTAAATTCTTTAATTGCCTTCAGGACTTGTTCATCATTGTTTTTAATTTCCTCGATTATCGGCTCAGATGATTGCTCGGTCTGAGTGATTTCTTTAACGATTTCAATTTCTAATAATTCTGATTGAATCCTTTTTATTTCAATCTCCATCAACGCAAAGGTCTCATCTGTGAAACGACCACCTTTAAACGCTTTCAAGAGTTTCTCTAGCCTATTTGCTAATTGTTCTTTCTTTACTTCACTTTTAACAGAGATTGTTGGAGTCTCTGGGTTTGCTGCCCATAATACTGCACTTCCTTCGTAAAGTTTAAGTTCACTTATTGTTCTTATTCCGTTTTTATCTACACTTGAATTAATTGTACTAAATCCAATTGAATGTTGATTGATAAGACCTGCATCGTACATCTTAATCATATCTTCGCCTGTTTCAGTTTCTACTATTGGAGTGATTGCGATAAGCATATCTCCCTCAATGTATAATTGCTCAGGTTTACCTATTACGGCTTCCATTTCAGCACAATGGTCAACTAAAGACCATATTAAGTTTTTACCTAATGGACCTCTTTCTTTTAAAGTTTTAGTAAAGGCTTCAGGAACTATAATGTCATTATCTAAATCTATGTTTCCTGTTCTAGCCCAAACTGCTTTAACTCTACGAGTTTCGGTATCAACATCCATTACCTCGTAACCAATATCTTGTTTTTCAACAATAGTATCTTTTGATGCGTATGTTTTCATATTGACAAAGTTATTATTTTTTTTGTTATTGTATTAATGATGCTATAAGTTTTCCTATTGCTTGACCCATTACATTTTGTAAGGCATTCCAAATAACTCCGATTCTGCCCATTGGAGGATTATCTGCTAAAGTTAAAAGTTTACCATTTGCACCTCTTACTGCCTCATATCCTAAAGTACATCTGCAATTACAAACATTAGCAGCACTTGCTTTGGAATCGCAAGGATGGTCCATTAACTCATAACCTAATCCTACTTGATTGTTGGGAACTTGAAATTGCTTCTCCATAGGTAGTTTAACTCCATCCATATTTAAATGGTCGGTATGGTCTCTTGGCTCTCTCCTTGTTCTATTGTCTCTAGTTGCAATCCATTCTTTGATAGTTACAAGTCCTGTACTTGTTGCTCCCACCATTGAACCTATGTTCGCTGCTCTGCCTGTTTCCGTTCTAGCAATAAGTTCGGCTCTATAATCTGTAATGCCTGAAGTCCTAAGTAAAGCTATTGTCTCTGGCAAAGTATAGTTCTTTTGAGCAGACTCAATTAGAAATCTCCTTATTTGTTCTTTGGTTGTATCGGTAATATCTGCTGCTAATTGGTCTAAGCCATCATTTTGAAGGACTTGGATAATAGCATACTGAAAAGCATCAGTCTTTTGTGATTTAAACTCCATAGGCACATAAACCCCCTTTACAGACTTTTTAACGACACTTTCGCTTATTAGAGCCATTTTAGTACCCATAGCTAAATGGAGCTTGTAAATGGTCTTTTTAAGGGCTTTGTCGCTAATTTTGTTATAGTCTAGCGTACGGCAATAGGTATTCACCTGATTTTGCAGTTCTTTCTTGAACTTAGGCGAATATTGTTTTAATGCGTTGGCATATAGTTTTCTATAATCTTGCCAAATCATTTTATGGGTTTAGGTTGTCAGGAATATTCAAAGGTTGAAATTGGTCAGTAGGTTGCAAAGATGAAGGAATATAAAGTTTTTCCATCTCCTCTTGTGGAATATAGTCTGGAGTTTTAATACCCATAATCTCATTCTTTTGAGAAGGTGGAATCCACCAAGCCGTATTTAACCAAGCAACTTGCTCTGTCTTATTTGCCTCTAATTCTTGATATACTTGAATATCATATCCTACATACAATCCACTATTTCTATAACCCCAGTCAGTATGTAATTTTCTATTTAAGTTATCAGTCAATGCATCTAACAAAGGAATAGCACAACGCAAAGTTAATGCCTTCTCTCCCTCTATTTGGTTATTGTAAGTCTTATTATCTGCATCGTTCAATAGTTGTGATGGTACTCCGTAAATATTACAAAGTGCCTTCATATCCCATTTCTCTGATTCAATGATATTAAGTTCCACAGGACTTAGACCTATTTGTTTCCAGTCTACCTTATAACCTGATACTGCAATAGAGTTAAAATTAGCTGCTCCACCTTTCTCGCTAACTGCTCTCTTTAATGCTTGGGCTTGTGCTTGTCCACTTGTAGGGTCGAATCTTTCATCGTTCATAAATAAAACCCCTGCTGGTCCACCATTTTGGAATGATGCAACGGCAGCAGTCTTAGCTTCATTACTTCTAGTTAATGTTCTTGCTGCTGCAAGTAATGGACTTTGTCCGTATAATTGACCACCTGTAACTGTCCATTCAGGGTTAAAGTATTTGTCGTGTAAGATTTCTTTAGGGTCAAAGGACCACATTGCTCCGTAGTATAATTGATATCCAACTCTGGTTGGTGGGAACATTTCGATATTTGCAATAATAGCCATATACTGAGCAGGTAAAGCAAATAATTCAAACGGCTTACCTTGATTGTTTCCTGTTTCAATAAGTTTTCCATATATAAATGAATTACCAGTTATTAACTTAAATCCACACCATTGCTCAACTAAATCTGCCCAAGTATCTTCTCCATTAGGATATCTTAATAGGTCGTTTAATCTTTGGTCTCCTGTATATATCTCAAATGCTTTCTTATGTAAATCGTTTACCTCTTGCCAGTTAGTAATCTTATCTGGTTGTTTCATTAATGACTTATATCTTTTTGCAGATACTTCATCTTTAACTTTATAAACATGGAATGGAGCAAGTTTTGCTTTATCAGTAATTAGTTTTACAATTGAGTAAACTATATCGTTAGCTATATATCCATCTCTTACGAATGCTCTTGAATCACCACCTTGCCAAGTAACGATTCCACGTTGAATAGCGACACTTGTATCAAAAGGAATATTAGGTAATAGAGTGTTTATCTTCTTTTTAGTTAAGAAGTCGAAAAATGCCATATTATTAGAATTTAAACAAAGTTATGATTTTTACATCAAAATACACTTACTTGAAATCTTGGTGAATATTCAAAGAACATTCTCATAGCCAAACAATCACTAAAATCAGGAGAACGACCTATCGCTGCTTTAACTTTATCTTTAGGAATTACTCCTTTTTTCATATCGTTATCTACCGACTTTTGTTTGACTTGTTCTAGTTCCTGAATGATAGTTTGTTTTTGTTTGCCATCTGCCTGAATGTAAAGTTCTGCTTTGTTAACCATATCTGCTAATTTAAAATAGCATTGAGACTTTAAGTTATCAAAGTTTTCCTTTTGTCTTGTTACAGGGTTTACTAATGGAGAACTATTATTGACAAATCCTTTACACCTAAGAATATCTACAACTCCACCTCCTACTCCATCCTCATCGCAAACTATGTTAGATGTAGGTACTTTGTGTTCGGTTGCAAAGTTCTTTATAAGTTCAGCGACCTCAACAACTGATTTACCATTGAATTGATAAAACCTAACACGAAAGCCACTCCATATACCAATAACAGTACTGTCATTACCAAAACGTGCCACATCACAAGTAATATAAGAATCGCCAATAGAAACAAAAGTATTGGTAAAAGAATCAAGTATTTTATCATAGTCTATAAGTTGTGCAGGGTCATCTAAGTACTCCCAGTTACCAAATAAAAGCCTCTCCTTTGATACACTATCCAAAGTTAGTAAGTTCTCTTTGTAATGCTTAGAGATAAAAGGGTTATCATCTATCAGGGAAGTAATAAATTTTTTATTCTTAGATATTGTGCCTTCTTGCTCTGGTTTGTAGAACTCCGAGTAAGTCCAGTTCTTTGCTGGGTTACAAGTGTAAAGAATCTTAGGCACTAAATCGTTTTGGTCTAGTTGGAATCTTATCCTTGATTTAATAATGTTTCTAGCCTTGTCATCTACTTGATTCGCCTCATCTATAAAAGCATCTGTAATCTCTAATGAACCTAATTCATCAAAGTTAGGGTCGGAAGGGTATGAGTAAAGGTCTTTGAGTAGAATAGTAGAACCATTAGGAAATTCTATGGTAGAAGATTGAGCATTAAATTTAAAATGCTTGTTGGCTTCTAGCCCTTGCATTTTAGCTATTTGAAAGAAGGAGACTAAGGTAGTTTCTTTTAGGGTTTTTAACACGGCTCTCCCAATTAGTCCTCTTGTATTGGGATATTTTAATCGCATCTTTAATTGCCAATAACACCCCAAAGCTGTTTTTCCTCCGCCTCAACCTGCCCCGCCTCCAAAAAGAACCTCGTTTGTGCGAGTATCTTCAAGAAGGTCAAGGGCAGTAGTTTGTTTTATTGATAGTTCCATTAAATAAATTGCTTGTATGTCTTGTTTTGTAATATATCTTTTATAACCCATTCAGATACTTCGTATGCTTCGGCTAACATTTTTCTTGTTATAACATTTGGAGTATAAGTTTCTCTAATTTCAATTACTTGGTCTCTAGTTAAATGTTTATTTTCCCCTGAATAAAAAAAGAATCTACCCATCATTATTGAATGCTGAGTGTTTTGCTTTGGAGTAACCCATTCAAGGTTTTCAACTCTATTATCAGTCTTGATTGCGTTTATATGATTTACTTGTGGCAAATTGCTTGGGTTAGGTATAAAGTTTTCAGCTACCAATCTATGTACTTTTCTTGTTACTAATTTACCATCTTTCATTAAACCAACCCTACAATAACCTTTATTATCAGTTGCTGGTTTTAGGATGGCTTCTCTACCTTTTACTCCAAATTGAGTTTTAGTTAAAATGTCTCCGTTTGGGTATATCCAATAAAGACCCTCAAATCCTTTTAGTTCTTTCATATCTTTTTTTACAAAGATACTAAGTTTTAACCACTCCCCAAATTATAGGCTACCTGTTTTTTCAACGTAAGTTTTCTTCTCCTCCCAATTTACTTGAAGTCCTCCACTAAGTTCTATCTCGTTAGTTTGTTTTGCTCTGCCTTCTAGTCTATCAAGTATTTCTTGATAAGCCCTTAAATCGCCCTTAAATGCCTTTTGAAGTACCATCATATCTAATTGCTCTGCCACAGTAAACTCCTCTTTCTCTCCTGTAATTGGGTTGGTCTTTACTTGCACTAATTCTAATAATCTTAGTAAACGAGTCTTGCTATTTGGAACGCCCTTAGGTCGCCCTGCTGGGTTGCCTGATTCCCCTTTCTTAAATTGCCCTACTTCCTGATTTGGTATTGCCATATCGCCTGATTTTAGCCTGTTAAGGCAAAGTTACCCCATTCTTCTTGATTTCCAATGTTGGGTCTAGTTTACGCATCCTATCTACAATAACTTGGCAGTATTTTGGGTCTAGTTCCATACCATAGCAAATCCTATTAGTTTGATGTGAAGCTATCATTGTTGTACCTGAACCCAAAAATGCATCTGCCACAATATCACCTTGTTTAGAACTATTATTTATTTGATAAGATATTAATTCAATTGGCTTCATAGTAGGATGCTCTGCATTACGAGTTGGTCTATTAAACTCTAGTATTGTTGTTTGTTTTCTATCTGAATACCAACTATGAGCAGCACCTTCTTTCCAACCATATAAACAAGGCTCGTGTTTCCATTGATAGTCTTGCCTACCCATTACCATAGAATTTTTTACCCATATCAAACATTGTTTTACCATTATACCTGATTCATTCATTGCCCTTCTAAAGTTTGCACCTTCGCTATCAGCGTGCCAAACGTACCACCCCCCCCCCCCCTTGTATATGCTGCTAAAGCAGTATAAAAATCTAATAAGAATTTATAAAATTGCTCATCAGTCATTTTATCATTTTCAATAGTTAATGCATCTTTTGTTTTACCTACATAAGCAACATTATATGGTGGGTCAGTAACAACTAAGTCTGCAAGTTTATCTTCCATTACTTTAGCCCAATTATCTATTTCAGTAGAAGAACCACATAGTAATTTATGTGGACCAATTAAAAAGAAATCTCCTAATACAATATCAGTTTTAACTTCATCAGGCATATCAAACCCATCATCTTCAGCTTCAATCTTTCCTAATTCAAAGTTTGGTATATCTAAACCCCATTCAGTTAATTGTTCTGCATCCCAGTTATTAGCTAGGTCATCCCAGTCCCATTCGCCATAGCCTACATTATCCTTTACAATAAACTCTTTCTTTTTATCCTCTGATAGGTTGTTTGCGTGAATGACAGGAACATCGGTTAGACCAGCTTCAAGACAAGCCTTTAATCTCATATTGCCACCTAAAACCATATTGTTTTCATCAATGACAATAGGTCTGAGTTCTAGCATTTGGGGAAAGTCCTGAATAGACTTTACAAGTTGCTTAAACTTATGGTCCTTAATTAATCTAGGATTATTAGGATTAGATTTGATTTCTTGTATTAGCATCTGCCTTGTCGGTTATAAGGTTTAGTAGGTTTGTCTTTAGGACCATTGTTCTTTTTAGCCTTTCCTTTTTTCCTTGCTCCAAAGGAGACTTTACCATTAGGATTTAGTTTCGCCATAAGTTTCGATTATTTCGTTTAATTCTGTTCTAGTCCATTTCTTTATTAGTCTAGACTGACTTTCTAATTGCATTACCATTCTTTCGCCTATCTTATCTATTAGGTTTTTTCGGTAGCCTATTAGGTGGAATTGGTCGAATCCATTACAAGCCTTGCATTCTCCGTTTACATTATACTCATCAAATCTTAAAGCTGAACTATTCTTGACAGGCACATAATGACCTGCATCCATTTGGGATGTATCTTTAGTAGAGCCACACGATATGCAAGTAAAATATCCATTTTGACTATCTCTTTGTCGTATATAACGATTAAAAATTGTTTGTGTCTTTCCTGTAAGTTTTGGAATGGTTTGTAATGCCATAGCACAAAATTAGATTATTTCTTAATACGGAACACTATTTTTCGTTCTTTGTAATCAAAACGCTTCTTTTTTAGTGGGTTAAGGCTTTCCTTTATTTGGTATTCATTTACTCCTGTTACTCTTTTTGCGTAGGCTACTGACTTAAACTCTATTTCCTCTTTTGTATCTATAAATATTAATCTTATTGGTTGTGCGTTTTCGTGTCCTCTTATCTTACTCATATAGTTCTTTAAGTTCAACATAAATCATAACAGTACAATAAACACATAGGAATACTGGTACTGAGATAAAAAAGAATTTTAGCATTTGTAGTGTTTCTTTCATTTGTCTTTATTTAATGGTGCGTTTTTCATCTCATAGATTATCCAAATCCAAAGGATAATCAGAACTAATAGTGTTTCTTTCATTTTTATATTTTTTAGGTTTATTCATTTTTACTTTGCCTTTCTCGGTCATATAAATTCCTTTAATGGCTTCTTTAAATTGTTCTTTCTCTTGTTTGGTTATGTCTGGATGATACTTAATCCTAATAAGCACATCTTCCATTGGTATATAATTCTCTATCATAGTTCGTTGTCGTAATAAAGTTTAAGGGAATATTTTTTACATTGTTGTCTCATAGTTTCCTCATCTACTAACATATCCTCTGGCTTTTTAGCTTGTGCCAAATGATAGGCTTTTACTTTAGATTTTATGTACTCAGCTTTATCAGGGGTTATCTTTAGAAGTTTTCTTTTCCATAAGTAATCAAAGCATTGATAGTTAAGGAATCGCCAGTCCTTCTTAGATGTTTTCCAGTACTCAGCTTCCTCTCTCATTACTTGTTCCTCATCTACTTTCATTTCTATTTGTTTAGGTTGTTCTGGTTCTATTTTGTTTCTTACTTGTACTGCTATTTTTTTATAGGCATTCATTACCTCCCCAATTAACTTAGGACTAAAATTTATATGATTGCCAATAGTAAACTTATCCTCTGCGAACATCTTAAACGCTATTCCTAGTTCCTTTAGTTTGTATTGTCCGTAAGATTCTATTGTAAATGAAACGCATAGATTAAATATTTGATTTGTTGGCACTTGCATCCCACTCAAAGCAATACAAGTCTTTAAATGCTCTGTTACTTCTATCCTTGAGCATTTGCCAATGTGCATAGATTCCATAGCCTTATAAACCTTTAATTCATCCCTATCCAAGATTTTTAAGTCGTTCCCATTCAAGTTCTGCGTAGCTAAGTTTTGTACTAATAGTTCGTTCAATAATTTCATCGTTGAAAGATTTGTTGTTTAGATAGGTTGTAGGATGTTTACGAAATTGTTTATCAGGGGTAGATTGAGCATATACTGGTGCGTGTTGTAAAGCTAAAGCCTTTTCCTCTTTATTTAAAGTTTTCCAAGCCTTTTCTGCTTTATCCCTAGATTTCTTATAATCGTATAAATCCCAAAATTCCTCAAACTGCTCATCTAGTATTTTAGTTTTATTTATAGTTACAGTTCTAGTTTCAGTTTCAGTTTCCATATGCTTAGCATATGCTTTGCTAGTGCTTTCGCTTTTAGGGGTTAATGCGTTGTTTCTCCTACTTTCTGTAAACTTTTGCCTACGAATTGTCTCGTTTGACATCTTTTCGTTAAGGTAGAATCCATCTTCCATCTTAAATTTCTCCCAAATCTCGGAATCATATGCAGAGCATATGCTTAGCATATCCTTGTCAGTTAATCTTCCTTTTTGATGCTGGAGGCATAATAATCTAATGTATTTGCCAACTTGTTCATTGGTCATAGTAAATGTTCCACTTAAAAAATCAGAAGTGTAAAACAATACTGCTGGGTCTTTAGCCATAAAATAAAAAGGCTCTAGGCATTCCCCCCAGTAGGATTAGGGGTTCAGCTTCGAGCCAATAAGTTTAAAATTAGGTATCCTACACCTATTGCAAATATAAACTATTTTAATGAATATTGGGCTATCTGCTTTTTATTCTCTAGCTTGATAATCTTTGTTGATATTTTCATTCCTTCATTCCTTAAATCGTTTATTCTTGATGCTAATCTAAAGCATCCAAATTTACTCAAGGCATCTAATGTAGTTAGCTTTTTACCTTTGTTTAGGTAGTCTGCAATTTGTTTGTTTTGGCTCATAGTTTTTGTTTTTAGATAATTAATTAAATACGGCTAGAAGGGAAGGTCATCTTCGCTTTCCTGTTGGTTTACTGGAGATGCGTACTCCATTTTGTTTTCAGCTTTAGGCTTGTAATCATTAGGGTAAATCTTGTAGTCTGGTTCTTTAGATTCTGGCTTTTTGTATTGATTTAACCACATTGAGTAGCGTTTGTCCTCAATAGTAAATTCAATTACTTCGCCTTTTGATGTTGTTTTTTTCCAAGCACCATAGTTTTGTTTCTTTTCCATTTTTATTTGTTTTGTTTATTAATTTGTTCTTCTTCTAATTGGTTTTCTGAATTTATATCCTTTTGTATTTCTTTTTCATCTTCATCCTCCCAGTCGCAATGTTCCATACATTCAGGACATATTCCTATTTCATCCATATCGGTTTCTGCTCCACAGCAAGTACTAATCGGCATAATTTTCGTAGTTTTCAGTCCAATCATTCATTCTTAAGAATGGCTTAGGCTGGGTTAATAATGGGGTTGATGGGTAATGTTTAGACTTATATTCCTTTAGGTTTTGTCTTGCCTTTTTAAGTTCCTGATAGGTTTCATTTATCCAAAACTTATGACAAGCACTATGTTTCCATTCCCAATAAGAAACCAAGTCTCTTAGTTTAATTAGCTTTTGGTCTATCATAGTTTAGTTTTTTTACTTGTGAATAATGCAGTTATCCCTTCATTCATTAAATCCTTATTTAAGCCGTGTAGCTTAGTTAATTCTGCAACTGATTCGCACATATCAATAGCTAATGTTAAATCAAGTATTGACTTGTGTTTCTTAATAAATACGGAGGCAGCTTTCTCTCCAGAGGCATCGGTATCTTTATCAGTTACTAACCCAAGAGCAGCAGATAGGGCATATCTCCTGTAATAGGTAATGCCACTTCCGAATGATTGATACTCATTCATACCTCTAAGAGTAATTTGTGGGATTGTTGCATTTGATTCAATTGATTCTCCACTAATAGTGTGGAAGATAACTGTCTTTAATCCATCCTCAATAAGAAGCTGGGTAAATCCTAAATTGTGTTTCTTGAGTAAAGGATTGATTACTTCAAGAATTGTAGGGAAGTCGGCATAGGTGTAATTATGACCATTTGTTCCTTTGTGAATTACAGGGCAATCCTGTTGAAAGGATGCTAAAGCCTTGTAAATGTTGATAAGTGAGTTTGTTTGTAAGTTAATCATACTATTGGTTTTTGGTAAATAATAATTAAAGTTAAGACTATTTTGTTAATAAGTCAAGTTATTTATAATCTTTTTTATTTCTCTCAATTCGTCCGAAATATCTGTATCGTATCTAAGTGTTAAAGTATTGTTAATAATTTTAATAGAGTGTAGAATCGTTGAATGGTCTCTGTTAAATATCCTTCCAATAGCACTTAAAGTAAAATCAGTTTCGTTTTTTATAATATATATAGAAATAAACCTAGCTTTTACTATTTCTCTTTTTCTGCTTTTGCCTTTTACTTGCTCGGCATTTAAAGAATAGTATTTGCATATTTCCTTGATTATATTTTCTACATAATTAATCTTTTCCTTCATCGCTTTTTGCCTCTCTCTCAGGCTTGGCATTGACCAGTAGTTCATTCTTTTCTATTTTTAGTTTAATAATTTGGTTTCTTAACATCTCATTCTCTACTTCTAAAATGTAGATTTCTCTTTGCAACTGAAATTTGCTATTGTCTATATAACTCATACTAAAAATGTAAAAGGTTTATTGGTAACATAAAATCTTCGGTTATTTCGTAAAGGTCCAGTATCAAGAAATGATATGACTTTAAGATTCGCTTTTGTATTTGGTTCATTCTAGCAATCTTAATAAGGTAGTCATCCTCATAACGATTCATTAGTTTGATAGGATTGTCCCAAGTTGCACCTCTCCATTTTTGTAAGTCTGTTTCTAGGCTTGATTGTCTTGCTTGTGCCTTCTTAAGTAGTTCTAATAGGCAAGTTGCTCTTTGGTGTAGTTTTAGTTGTTTCCCTTGATAGATTAATGGCTGCATAGGTTTTTAGTTTTTAGATTCGTAATATTTTTGTACGATAATTGATACTAATTTGCTTGGTGCTAAATACATCTTTTTAGCTTCGGCATCCACTTTCTTTTTAATTGATTCTGGTAGTCGGATGCAGACTACTTCTTTTTTTTCTGTTTTCATAAAGTTTAAATGTTTTGCAAGATTGCGGTTACAATAAAAGCAAAAATGATAACCACAATTGCTTGGAAATTCCTGTTTTGTTGTTGGTTCATAATTTAGATTTTTTCAATTGAGATAATGATTTGATTGTTGGCAAGGTCAACAGTCCTAAACTTTACTACGAAGAACTTAGTATCTTCTATTGCATAATCTAAGAAAATGTTGTCCCCACCTTGAGGGATAAAGTTCCCATTGTAAGGGTAAAAATTGTTGTTGAGGCTTAATAGTGTTTTCATACTAATTTGGTTTTGTTTTAACAAAGATATATACAATTACAATACTAACAATAAATTATTTAAATTATTTTAGTTAATATTATGTTAAAGGTATTTATCGGTCATAAATGAGGCTATTATCGGTCATTTACGGCTCAAAGTTGCCTTATTAGGTAACTTTTATGATTGACAAAGTTTACTATTAGCGAACTTTTGTAACCAAATTGGGAACATTGTACAATGTTTTAGGTACAATATGTAAAATGTTGTAACATAATTAGGGGTATATATGTGACAGATTTTCAAATAATTGTGACAAAATTTGTTAATTGTTGGTATTCATACTACGCAAGTGTTCACATTTTTAAACCTTTCACGGATTCGTGAACATTGTACAATGCGTCATTAAAGTAACATATAGCTATTGTTATGTTACTTATAAGGGATAAAGTAAAGCTAGGGATTGACTATACCTACCCCTGTCGTAAAGTTATAACTTGACTTTGTTATAACATATGGGCAAAAAAAGGGAGGCAACGTAGAAACGTACCTCCGAAACCATTAGTATATCTAGACACAAATATAATAAAAACTCCCCAGCTTTTTACACTGAGGAGAACCTATGAACAAGAAAAAACAACCTAAATTGACCCATCTTGTAAAGGAAGGTCGATTGTATCATCAATTTTCCGATACCCTTCTTTCCACAAGACTTTAGTCAAAGTTACACTTTTGCGAATTATGGTTTTTTCATCATCCTTTGGGTTTAATAAATGTAATACTTCGTGAATCAATATCTCCATCATTTTTTTTCCTTTCAACCTTTCATCAATCTCTATTACCCCATCACTAGAGGATATGCCGTAAGCCTGTTCCTTACCAAGTTTACGATATATGATTTTGATTCTCACGATTTCAGTAAGGCTTCATCTGGTCGTTCAATCTCCTTAACTACAATTCTGTTACCACCTCTTATTTTGGCTAACATCTTAGATACTGATTCTACTTCGTTAATCATTTCTTGATACTTCTTAACTAACCATTGCTCTTGTTCTTCAATTTTCATTTTGTTCCACTTAGACGGCATTCTCATAGTTTTTTATTTAAAATACTTTTTCTTTTGTTATTCTCTTGTTGTGAACTCTATAATCTCCATTTGTTTCTTTCTCTAATAAAGCGAACCCAGCGTTATATTGGTCGACGTGCTTACAATACTCTACGTTCGGATGCATTAGCATTCCTGTCGTCCAGCAAGTAAACATCTCGCCATCAAATTGGTTCTTAGTTGTGTACTCGCTTGTCCTATGAACGTGAGATGCAATAGCCGATTGCTTAACCCTATCGTAAAGGGTTTTAGCAGGGCTTACACCACTTCCTCTCTTAAAAGTAGTATCTCCGTGTATAATTGGCAACTTGCCAAATTTAACGTGGTCTAGGTTCTTTAGAGGCTTTATCCCAAATTCATTTAGCTTCAATAAATCTTCCAACTCGAACAACTGCAAACTTAATAATTCTGGAGCTTTTGTCCTCATATATCTTTCGTATCTAAATTCGTGGTTTGCATCTAGATTATAATAAATAATTAAATTAGGGAATGACTTTCTTATAAATCCTAGCATTTCTAATATGCTTTCGTATTCATCACTAAAATTTCTAACTCTTGGGTCTTTCTGAAAGTCGCTTAATTGGTAGAAATCCACTAAGTCTCCGTTTATAAATAACGTATCTATTCCTTCTTTGGTTAAGTAGTCAAAACAAACATCTATTGCTTTAGGGTCGTGAAATGGCACTTGTATATCACTAATGAATCCCATCTTCTTAATTCCTAATGGTAGGTCAAATACAACTTTTTCTTCTGCCCAAGTTTCAGGCTGAACAAAATGAGAGCAACTTCTTTTAGTCTGCTCTAAGTATTCTTTATTTGTAGTTGACTTTTTATCAGGACCAGTCTTTCCTCTGTAATAGCGTATTAGATAACGCACATTCTCTTTGTCGGTAAAATGATTCTTGTTTTCTTTAAGGATTAAAGTAGCTAATGTATTGCTAGGCATCCACGCAGGATATTTAGCTAAGTAGTCAAGTACAATTTGACCACTCATTGTTGTTTTACTGCCTCCCATATTTTAGGTTTTTGTTATGCTAACGAATCACGAATCAAGTCTGCTTCTGCTTCCCTTCTCACTACAAGACCATCAAGATTTTTATGCTCCCAATGTCTTTTACTCTTTTCAATTTCCTCTGCTATTCCTTCGTAATCTTTGTTTTTAACCATTTCAACTATTCGCTTCATCTCAATCCTTGAATCTCCTTCTAATTTATTACCTCTGTTGTAAACCATAGAAACTAAAGCACCTTGCGTGTCTTCATTTAACGATTCTAGTTCAGGATATATTGCCTTAGTCAATTTATAATACTTAGGTATTGAACACTTAACGAATACTTCGTAAGCAATATTGTATGATATTTTAACCTGTAACAATTCCCCTCTAAGCATTTGCTTTGCTTGTTGTCCTTTAAGACCTACGACTTTTTTTAATGGGTCTAAAAAGTTAGGAGTAAGTTTATTACCCCAGTCTATAAAGAATTGCTTTTCGTTTACATATCCCATATCATAGCCCATACCAATAGTTACACCTGAATCTCCACCTGCCCATATAGGGCTTTGTAGCTTCTTATCGTAAAACGCACGACCTCCAACCTCAAACTGTATAATTAAATCAATTGCTTTTTTACTTAACATATATAAAATAAATTAATAATGTAAACCAAAGCATTAATGCTCCTTTTAAGATTGTTTGCTCTCTCATTTACTAAACTTATCTACTGTTGCCAATCCCATACAAGCACAAACAAAATAAAATATTAAGTCTGCTAAATGTGAATCTCTGCCAATTATATAAACTACAAAAAGAATAATTGCACCTATTGTAGCTAAAACTCTCTTGTGAGAAATAGAACCTTTATCATCTGAAAAGGTAGATAGAATAAAATCTTTAAAGCTGAACATAATATTAAAATTTAGTGTAAAATCCTATTGAATATTGATTAGTAGTAGCTGATATTGTAAATAAGCCCTTTCTAGACGTTTTTAATCCTAACCCAACACCTATGCCGACTTTATTGTCAAATGTCCTTAAATCGGCTAATATACCCCAATAAAGCTCATTTTTGGATGGTATTGTCCTAATGGTTTCCACTTTTATCGTTTTTTGACTTATATCGGCATAAAAACCACGATTTTTTATCTTGTTCTGGGAGATAGTATCGTTGATTATAAAAGTACTTGAATCCACTTTTATAGTGTCCGAGTAAGCTCGTACGTACGCATAATCTTGAACTATACGTACAGTATCGTGTACAATGGTTGTATCAATACCTAAAACGACAAAAGGGATAGAATCCCCTTTAATATATTTCTTTGTTATGTCGTGCTTATATATAGTATCGGTATGCGTTACTATTGTAGGCTCATTTCCGTTATATCTTCCGTTGAAGATGAAAATAAGTATAACTGCAATCACTAAAGTAATTACAATGTCTCTCATTATTTGAATTTTTTAGTAGCCTTCCAATAATATCTTATTGCGAATACTCCAGATGCAATAGCAACCAAACTACCAAACAATGTTACAATAGGTTGAATACTTGTGATGCTTATTGCAGCACTTGTGATACTTAGTACCATTCCAAAATCGGCTTGACCATTATTATTTACCATTATACTTCTTTTGCTTCCTCTATTGGAGGATTTTGTTCTGCATTTAATTTTCCTAGAAACTGAACTAATGGTAAACCATAAGCCGTTGGAATCGTGTTAATAAATGCTTCTAAATCTTTTAGTTGTTGTTCGTTGATTGTTATCATAATATTGATTTTTTACAAATATAAGATTATTCTATTATAATTTCTTCATTATTCATTTGTTCACTTGGCACAGTTGATTTTATTTGTTTTAATGGTTCTACTATTACTTTACCATTTTCATCAGTCCATTCAGTATCCATCATATGCTTATCTTTTCTTTCTCCTATTACCATCCAAGATATTTCATCTGTTGAATTTGTATTTTGGCTTTCTATGTATATAATGTTACCAATAACTTTACCTTTTACTAAATCCCAACCGCTTTCATTTGTAGTAAAGCATTGTACTTCTCTACATAACGCTTCAAATGTTCCTTCTGTCATAGTAGATACTAAATCTATATTAGCTTCAGCCTTACCATTTATTAAAGTAAGTTTACCTCTATAAATTAAATCAGCTTGTGGCCCTTCTATAAATGAATGTACTAATTGATGAGTTTCTGATAATGATTCTAAAGGATGTTCAATTCTGAATGAACCAGAACCTTTTGATAATGAACCTGTAATTGTTACTGCTCCTGATGCATCAATAACCATTCTTTGTGTAAGTCCTGCCGTATTACCTGCGGTTGTTTGACCAACAGTTGTTAAAAATCCAATACCACCATTAGTAAGAAAGTATATTTGAGATGTATAGCCTGTAGCTCTTGCTTTAAAACCATTATTATAATATATGTTATCACCAATCCAAGCATTATTTACACTATAAGATTGTATTTCAATACTTCCAGTAGTTATTTGAGAGTTTGTAGTATTTGAAGGTATGCTTAGTGGGGCTATAGGACTACTTGTACCAATACCTACATTACCCCCACTTGTAATACGCATTCTTTCAACATCTGTTGTTCTAATAATTATAGCATTGGCAGTTTTAGAACTTAAATAAACTTCACCATCAGCTGCTAATTCTCCAATTACTGCATTAGATGAACCTTTAACTGTAAAATATCCTGCTCCAGTTTTACCATTTACTTCTAAATTAGTCGTTCCGTAAACAGTAGGGCTACTTGTACCAATTCCTACATTTCCTGCTGATGTTATTTTCATTCTTTCATTAGTAGTAGCCATATCAGAATCAGTATGGAATGTAATTCCACCACCTGCACCTGATAATATAGAACCATCTCCAGTTGAATTATTTACCCCTATTGTAAAATAAGTAGTTGCATTTGATAACTTAAATGACAACCCTCCTGTATTAGGATTAGCAGATGCAGGAGCTTGAATTGTTAATGTAGATGATGGCAACCCAGTTCCTAATCCTAATCTATTTCCTCCTGTTAAATACATTAAAGGACTTGAATTTACCCCACTTGCACTTGAAGTATAAAAAGCTAAGTCAGTTCCGTAAGTTCCACCATATCCCTTAGCAGTTAGTTGGATTAAAGTACCACTACCCATTACCATTTCTAATTGCCTCTTATATCCTTCTAAATTATCACTTCTAAATCTTATTGTATCACTTGCAACATCTAATCCAACAGTAGCAGTATTAGTAGGGTTAATATAAAGTTGACCTGTTAAAGTACCTCCTGTTAAAGGAAGGTAAGAACCTAAGTCACTTGTTAAAGCTACTGTACCTGAAGCATCTGGGAATGTATATGTTCTTAATGCAGTACTATTAAATGTTAATATATTTGATTGAGTAATTGTACCAATTGCAACACCATTTGTACCATAAGCTGAAAAACTTGTATAACCAGTTGAAGTTGAACCTCCACCTGATTGAGACATTAATATTCCGACATTGTATTTATTAATATCTGAAAATGTATTTTGACCACTAAATGTTTTATTCCCTGCTATTGTTTGTACTCCTGTTGTAATCAATCCTCTTGCAAGAGCACCTGCATCTGGAATGTTTAAAGTAATTACAGGAGTTGTAGTACTATTTGCAACAGTTGAGGAAACATCAGTTCCTGTTGTACCTAAAGTTAAAGCTGCTACTGATGTAACAGTTCCAATACCTGCTCCACCTACCAAAGCTATAGTTCCGTCTGCATCTGGTAATGTATAAGTTCTAATATTAGTACCATCTAAATTAAAAGCATTTAATCTAAATCTTCTATTTAATGTGCCATTATTTAAACTGTAATGTAAACTATAACCACCAAATGCACTTATAGAAGAATACTGACTAGAGGAATCTTGTACTGATGTTGTTTGTTTTAAATAAATACCTCCTGCAATTCCACTAACTCCATTGCCATAAATAAAACTTGATGAAATGCTATTTGTACCTAAATCTACATTACTTGTTGCTCCTGTATATGGTACATAAGAACTTAAATCACTTGTTAAAGCTACTGTTCCACTTGCATCTGGGAGTGTGTAAGTTCTTGTAGCAGTCAATGAACCAATTCCTATTTGAGCAGTTTTAGTTAAACTTGATGCATTTGAAATGATTGTTAATGTATTAGCACTTGTTGGAGAACTAATTAATGAAATAGCATTTAATCCAGATGCAAAACCAGAAGTACCTGTCCTCAATATTAATGGACTTGATGCTGTTCCATTTAAACTTGCTTCTAATATATTAGCTTTAACAGCATAAGAAGTTAAATCATTACTTCCTAAATCAACATTTGTTGTTGCTCCTGTATAAGGAACGTAACTACTTAGAGCAGAACCATAATTAGGAATGTTTAAAGTTGCACCCACTAATGTTGCTGCACCACTTGTTCCTATTGTGGTTAAAGATATTGTTGCTTGTTTGTTATTAAACGTACTCCAATCCGTAGAACTTAGTTTACCAGTATTTGCAGCCGAAGCTATAGGTAAGTTAAAAGTATGCGTTGCAGTTGATGAATTAATCGCAAAGTCAGTTCCACTTGTTCCAGTCGCAAAGTATTGCACTTGTGCAGTCAATCCATTCAAAGCAGTAATTCCTGTTGAGAAAGTTGTTATAACTTGGCACAAATGAGAATCTTGAGTATGTAATGTAATTGTTTTACTTGCGTGAGTTACATAAACCCTTATAGCTAACCTATCAGTAATTGTCAATGATGTTTCAGGTACTGCAACCGCAGTTGTATATAAATCAATCGCAGTTCCATTAGTTATGTATTCAGGATTTGCTGAATTATCTGCTATTAAAGTAAAAGTACTACCATTATATTTGTAAAGTTCTACATAAAAACTAGGTGAGCCTCCACTTGAAGATGCACTAAAGTACATTTCAAAGTTCCAATTTCCTGCTGGGATAACTAATTGTGCAGGGTCATTAGCATCGGTTATAAATTGACTTATATATCCATTAGCATTTATAGTAAAATCTACTCCTGTTCCTATTACCGCAGTTTTACTCATTTCATAATAAGTGTTTCCTACAAATGTGCCTTGATTTGTTCCTCCGTTAAGATAATACGAAACTGAAGAACCACCACCACCTGTACTTGGATTGTAAGCTGCTAAAGTACCATCTCCTCTAATATACTGAGAAGCATTGCCTGCTCCTGTTACTGCAATCGTTCCATTAGCCGTTAGAGGGCTATTAGAGACGTTAAAAGCACTTGGCATAGATAAACCAACACTTGACAATAAAGTCGGAAATGTTGTTAAGTTACCTGCTCCGTTTACATACTGAAGATTAGTTCCTGCAAAAGCAAAAGCTAAAGTTCCAGCCGTTGTAATTGGTGATCCTGTTATCCCTAAAGAGTTTCCTGTAATAGATGCAGCCACCGATGTAACTGTACCATTTTGCCCACTTGATTTTTGCCAAGTTCCACTTCCATATAAAACCCAATCACCTACTGCAAAAGTAATAGGACCAGCACCAAAGTTAGCAGTACCAGCAACATTACAAATATATAAATCTCCAGCATCTCCAGTGCCGTTTACTAAATAAGGAGTATTTGTTGCAGCATTCCAAGTACCTAAATAAGTTACTACTGAAGAAGGCAATTGAGATACAGGAACTTTACCACTTGAATCTAAAGTAGCAACACCATTAGCACCACCATAAGGAACTGAACTAACAACTCCACTTGTACCTGTCAAAACACCTTCTAAATTCCTAACCTTCGCACCTGATGAAACAACTATTTGATTTGCCATTATTATTAATTTATAACTAAATTATTGAAAAAGACTTCTTACGAACTCCCCACTCTCTAAAGCTCTACTAAATGTTAAAATACCTGTTGCACTTACCCACTTCACTTGTTCATCAATAGGAGTTCCACTTGATAAAATTGCTTGTACATCAATACCACCTCTTGATACATAAAGACAAGACTTGCCTATCATATCTGTATATGTTATTGTAGTTTCTCCACCTGCTGCCGTTGTTCCTTTAGTGTAAACTGCTCCACCTCCTACTATTACCACTCCACTTGGATTTATTGTTGTTCCTGTTAAGCCATATGCACCTGATCCTTGTAATGTTACAGTATAAGTACCCATTTCTTTATATGGTGCATTTATTTGTAAACTTGCTAGATTGCAATTACCACTTATTATAACTAAACCATCTACTCCATTATCAATAACAAACTTTATTTCTATTTCAGTTCTATTTTGTTGCTGCTGAAGTAAGAATAAATAGCCGTAACCATTTAAAGTTATTAATCCATCACAAGTAACAGTCCAAGTTGCTATGTCGTTTTTATATTCACGATACCAAGCACTTGTTTGAGAAGTTACTTCCTTTTGGTCAACATTAACTGAAAAAGAACAATTTGTTGAACAAGCAAATGCTATATCTGTACCCTCTGGATATTCCTCAGAAGGTGGTTGGTGATAATAAAGCATAATATTTTTACCCTGTACATTGTCTGCCATATTGCAAATTTACTTAAATTAAGATATTGTAAGATATTTCATAACCATTAGTTGCTTCTATATCAATATTTGATATTTGTAGCAACGTTGCCTGAGTTTGGTCATTAGGATAACTGATTGATGCATTACCTAACATATATGAGTTATTTGCTACATTTATTTGACTTGGGTCTGTATCAGTAGCTTTTAATAACTTAGAAGCATTTAGTATTCCATTAGATGTAGAAAAGCTAGATAAATTACAATCTATGTTTATAATATTATGACCATATATATTAGTATATTTTTGCATCAATAGTTGTACTAAACTTGGGAAGGTTGTTATAGAATCATATTCATACCAAAGAAATGGATTGTTACCATTGCTTAATAATAAAATACCTTTTTCAACAGGATAATAACTACCACTTGTAAAATTGCCATAAGGAATATCAATACTTTTTACATATTCTTTTGTATCATTTATATAACTAAAATAATATATATTACTAATTAATGGAGTAATGTGAAGTGCCATATTACTTAATTGAGCAAAATTACCAGTACCAGCTTCAAGTGAATATTTAAAATGTAATTCTCCAGCTATTGGAGTAACTGCAGTTTTAAAACTATATGAGTTTACATCACTACCACTTGCACCACTATAAGCAGTAACAGTATAAAATTGAGAAGTAGTTACCCAAGCAGTTCCATTCCACCAATAATTATTTATTCCATCTGTTAATAATACATAAACAAATCCTCTAGGACTTGCACTTAAATCTTGACCTTGAAATATCCAAGAAAATTCAAGTTTAACACCTCCTATAATTTTAGGATAAGAACCTGACTTTATTTCAATGGAAGCATCATTAGTAAGAGATGTAGTTCCCTTTATAAGTCTATATTGTGCAAATGAATCAGTTGTATTATTTATAATTGTAACAGTACTACCAACTCCATGAAAATCTATTTGCCAATTATCTGCATATAATCCAGTAAAAGGTCTAAAATTACCATTAGATATATAATTATCTGCTACTGATGCATCATAATTATATTGTACTTTGTTGAACCCCTTTTTCATTAACTTAAATTGCGAGTTATCTATAAAATATAAACCACTCGTATTTCCAACATAACCTTGAATTGTACTTAATGTATTTAAGTTATTTCCACTTGATGCAACTGTTCCTGTATATGTATATTCAGTAAACCAATTATTCTCATTAGCAAATTCATTAACTGCTACTATCCACCATTTACCACCAGCTTGGAATAATCTGCAACCAAATGATTTAACAATATTAGATAATACATCAAAACAACTTATATAAGTTACCCCAGTATCTATAAAAGTTCTATATGGTAAATATGATTGACTAAATGGCTCACTATAAGAATGAATTGCTCTATCTTCCATACCATCAGCAAAATATGAACATACTGTCATAATATTTGGAGTATTAGGAAAATCTACACCATTTAAACATAATCTAATAAAATATAATAAACTATTTAAAGAATTTATATCAATAGAAGCATCTATTGGTAATGGAATGCTTTTTAGTAAACCTAATCCATCAATAGCATTAAAAAATAATTGCTTTCTACCTGTTGTATAACTTATTTGAACATTATCTGATAATACCCATCCACACCATTCTAAATCACTATCTAAGTATAATTTAGCAAAATACTTTCTATCATCTAAAGTAGTAAAATCAGGAATATTAGCTAAGTCATCTGTTACATCTAAAACAACATTTATTTGACTTGCATATACTGGTTCAAATGGGTCATCTGAATTAGGTATATATTGAAGATTAATACTTACACCTTGATATTCAATTAAACTACCAGCATAAGAATCTTCTTGCAAATATAAATAAGCTACTTTGCCTGTTTGAGTAGCAAAAGTTGCTTTATATTTATTTTCGTATGCCATATTATCTTCTTAAATTAAGATTAGAATTTGATCTCTGTGTTGCTAAAACTAAGTCTGAACCTTTTAATAAGAACTCCCCCATTAAGCCACCACCTTGCCCAAATGAAGCTGAATTAAGCATATCAGTAGGTAATCCAACTCCAACACCTAATGCAGTTAAAATTGCCTTAAATATTAATGTTTTTGCAATCATTTCAATTAACTGAACTACTATTTGTTTAAATGTATTTTCTAATGCTGTTCCAATATCTTGACCATTAACAAATGCTTCAAAAATACTATTAAAACCAAAAGATACTGCATCTGTCAATTCGGAAGTTAATGCCATAGAAGCATTAAGTAATTCAAATTGTGCTAATGCTTCTTGAGCTGCTTTTGCATCTAATATAGATTGAGAAGGACCACCTTGAAATCCTACACCAGCTTCTCCAATTGGAGCAATAGGTGTTTGATTAAATGTTTGTATTATTGATTGATTACCAGATGGAACATTAACTGGATTTCTAATAATTCTTTCTATATTATTAGCAGCCTTCCCAGTTTCAGTTGCTAATTGTTTAGCACCATTAGTAACGTTATAAAATGGATTTATTGAAGCCGATTTAATTGTATTCATCAAAGATTTGTTTAAATCTTCTATTGAATTATTAAGATTAACTGCTTCAGTTGCAGCACCAACATATGCTTGTTTTGCTCTATTTATTGTTGCAGCTTGTGTTATTGAAGCATCAACATAACCATTAGTCATTGTTTTAGACCTTTCAATAGTTTTGTTATATTCTTCTGCTGCTACTAATGCTTTTTTATTAACATCTGCTAACTTTATTGTTTTATCAGCAATTTCATCTACATATCTAGAAGTAATTGCCTGAGCAATTAAAGCCTGTGTATATAAATCTACTGCTGCTCTTGCTTGATCTGTTGTTGTGATTGTTGCTGCATAAGCACTATTTACTTTAGCTAATTCGCCAATAACAAATTTTAAAGCATTTGCTCTTTTATCATCTGCTATTGTAGCATCATCTGCTATATTTATATATGCTTGTAATTTTATCCCACTTTCACTTGCACTTGCTTGTGCCTTATCTAAACTTTCTGCAAACTTATCTTCTGCTTCTTTAGCAGCATCAACTCCGTGAATGAAATTTGCTATTTTAGGACCAAATGCGACAATCAAAGATGAAACTGCACCCAAAGCTAATCCAATACCTGCTGGCCCCATTAAACCTGATACCATTGATTTTAAAGCACTACTTGTACTTCCAGTCTCTTGTGATAATCTTTGGAATGATTCTAATAAAGGGTTTAAGTTATTCGCTATACCAATAAAACCATAAGGAGCATCCTGAGCAACTCTTGACAAATTACTTAAAGCATTTGTAGCTGAATTGCTTGTTGATGGCAGTTGTCTAAAAGTATTACCTAAATTACTTGTTGCAGTAATTGTTTGATTTATATTATTAACTGCTTCTTTATTGTCAGCAGTAATGGTAATTTTAAGCGTTTCTTGTGCCATCTTATTTATTTAACTCCGTACATTTTTAAGGTTCTCGTTAACTGGTCTGATGTTAGTTTTGGACTTTCATCTTCATCTGATATATCACTTGGCAAAGGAAAGAATGATTTTATTGTTTTAGAACCTTTATCAGTAGTATTTGATTTATATATCAAATATGCTATTGTTCTTGTTCTTTCCCATTCCTTTACTTGTTTATTATCATAAGCCTTTTTATATAATAAAAATTCTCGCCAAGTAAGTTGCCAAAACTCATTAATCGTTAAGCCAACTTCAATAGCGAGAATGATTATTGAATCCCAACTATAAAAACCTAATTTTTTTTTTCCTCTGTTTGCTTACTTTCCTTTAAGTCTGGAACCATTGAATCTTGCATATACTTCATAAATTCAACCAATTGACCATCTTTAGCAGTTAACCCACCTACTTCATCAATCCAATTACAAACATCAAATTCCTCAAAATCAATTGGCTTTTTTAGTGTTTTATACCCACTCTCGGCTGCTGATTGTACTATATGAACTATTGTGTCTAAGTTGTAAACTCCAGAAGATAAAACTTTTATTAGTTCCATTAAAGTTTTATTCTCTAATTCACAAAATCGTTTCATCGCCCAAGTTCCCCATCTCAAAGGAATTGTTGTTTCTTTCAGTTTTAAATCGTACATAGTTTTTTTTGGTTTTTATTAGTCAACTTCAGTTTGTGCAATTGGTGGAACACATACTACAAATGTTGCAGTAAATTTAACATCATCACCATCATCTGCTTGAACTCCGAAATCACTAATAAACACAGTACTTGTTGCATCACCACCATAATACACATCTCCAATAGCAGGTGTTGCTTTACCCATTTTAACAGTAAAAATAGTTTGAGCAGCGTGAGCAGTATATAATTGTTGGTAAGAATCCTTACTTGGAGTTCCTGTTTCATCAATAGCAAATCCTTCACAATCAAATGATTGACTGAAAATTGGACTTGGTGTGTATGAATTACCACATTTTGAAGTTGCATCAATAGTGTCGTTAGTTGATGTCATTGAGTTTGTCGTTAAACAAGCTACTGGTATAAAAGTTGTACCACCAGCTAAATCTGCTAAAAGGATATAATCCCTTGCTGATACTTTAGTTTCTGCCATTTTATTTTAATTTTGAGTTATTATTAAATTATAAGTTATTATTGTTCTAAATACGTTGTCCAAAGGGTTTAAACCATCTAAATTCCTAATTGCACCTACCACCAAACTTGAAGCATAAAACCCATTTGCAAGGGTTATGCTTGTGTCTGAATTGATTGCATTTAGAATTAAATCGCTTATCGTTTCGGCTCTTTTATAACCAAAGTTACTATTTTTTATGACAATGTCAACATCAATGGTAACCGAGTTAGTATAGCTTATTTTACCTTGATCCTGATTAGAAGTTCTGCCACTCATAATGATATATTCATTAGGAGCAGAATCTGGTGCAATACCATCGTAAACAGGTAATGTACTTGAACTTGTTAAGTTAGTATAAAACCATTTCTTTATTTCTATATTAGGATTAAGCATTTAATAATTTATTTAGTCTTTGTATAAGTTTAGGTTTTTCCATTTCATAGGCTGGTATTAAGAATGGTTGAGGTCGCATACCTTTTCTTAGTATGCTTAAAGCTATTACATAAGCTAAACCTTTATCATTTTTACCATTGCCTATTCCCTTTCGTTTTACCCATAAAGTTAAGGCTTCAATCATATCTTTAAACTTGCCACCACTTTTCCCTTTAAATTGTTGAGCATATGCTTTAAAGTCAGCAGGAACATTTACTTGTGGTCCAGTACCAAATTCAACATAAGCAGAATAAGAAGCGTTAGATGCAACTGTATATGTTAATTCACTTTCTTTCGTTAATGCTATTTGATTTCTTAATTGACCTAAATTAACAGGTGCCATTCTTTTAGCTTGATTCTCTATTTTAAGTGCAGACGCATTTATTTCATTACTTACATCTTCTTTTAATGCAGTAGACAATTTATTTAACTTGCCTTCAAGTTCCTTAATTCCATTTAAACTTACTGCAAATGCCATTATGCGTACATTAATATTTCGTAAAATCTAAACTGATTCTCTACATCTTTGATAGAATGAATCGTGTACATCTCTCCTTCTGCCTCTATTTGGTAGTTATTATTGATTGTTACATCATATCTAATAAATAACTTAGCAGAACGAGTAAAACTTAACTGGGCCTCTAATAAGGCTCTGTTTTCATTCTCTGGTCTAAAATCGCCAAATACAGTCTCTTGTAATGCAAAGGTAGTTTCATAGCCACCTTGCCCATCAGCAGTACTTGTAGGCACATATAAGCCTATTTCAGAGTACATTGTATTGGCATCTACATAATTACCTTTTTTGCTTCCTATTCTCATAATATTGGGCTTATTCTTGTCCAGCGTTGACAGGCTTTCCAAGTCTTTTCACAAATACCTGTATCTGAATCCAATCCTCTATTCTCGTAATCGTAAGACACTTGATCTAAAATAGCAATCTTCAAATCCTTTGGGATAGTTGTAAACCCTACATCATAGGTAGCTTTCATATTCCTTCTTGTTGGGAAGGTTAATTGAGGATAAGAACCACCAACTAAATTATAATCTGCTGCATCAATTTCATCGCCATTTTCATCATATAATGAAATAAAATCAACTAAAGGACCATAAGGAAGGTTAAAATTACCATCAAAATTAGTAAACCATACAATAGCATTCTTTGGGACTAAACTCAATCCTGTGCCAACTTCAACGGCTTCTCTTGCTTGAGTAATCATATCCTCAATCTGGTTATCATCAACAGAATTAGTAACTCTGCAATACAATTTAGCCTCAGCTAATGTTACTGGCTCTGTTACTGGTGCTTCCTCAGTTAAAGTGAAATCTATTATAAAATTAGAATATGCCATATATCTTTTTTACAAATTTACATTATTTATAATAAAAAACCCCCTACTAAAAAGCAAGGGGTCTTTATATCTATGTAAGATTAGAACTATACGTTTCCTAAGTCAGCATAAATAGCTGAAGTTGGTTGCATTAAGTTGATATCTTCATAACACTCGATACGAGCAGTAACCATATTTTGTTGGAAGTTACTAGCATTCTCATAAGAGAACTCAATAGCCATTCCTTCAACCTCAATACGTTCTACGAAGTTGTTATCTAAGATA
>Ga0209088_10000490_pt1 | contig 27907 bp, 28 predicted proteins | sample S_140625_EF_Meta_FD_187324 | JGI IMG/M metagenome (GOLD analysis project Ga0209088, IMG submission 187324) | Freshwater microbial communities from Lake Simoncouche, Canada to study carbon cycling - S_140625_EF_MetaG (SPAdes) (version 2) | ecosystem: Environmental > Aquatic > Freshwater > Lake ... | reverse complement strand
GTTTTGATGAATCGGCGGGAAAGCCGATTCGCTTCAAGTTCGTGGTGCTGCGCTTTCAGGGTCAGGAGCCCATCTACGAGAATCTGGTCTGCCGCACCTTCCTGTTGCCCAGCGGCGGCTCGGTAAAGCTTGATCTCGATTGGGACCGGCAGTAGGGCGGCCGGCCCTGGGGAATCAGGCTCTCACAACCAGGGGAGCGTTCCAGCACTTCACTGCCGGAATACCCCGGTAGTAGGAAAGGATTGTGAGGGTGGAGGTATCGAGCAGGAAATGGGCTCCGTGGCTGGGTGACAGCTCGATCCAGCGGGCCACGAACACCCGGAACACGTGGCCATGGGCGAACAGGGCCACCCTGCCGCCGTTCTGCCGCACCCGACGGATGACGCGATCCACCCGTTCCCCCACCTCGGCGGGGCTTTCCCCTTCTGGACAGCCATCGCGAAACACCAGCCAACCGGGGTGCTGCCCGTGAATCGCCGCGGGCGTCAGGCCTTCGTAGCTGCCGTAATTCCACTCGGCCAGATCAGGATCAATGCTGGCTTGATCACCCAGGCCGGCCAGTTCGCAGGTGCGGCGGGCCCGCTGCAGGGGGCTGCAAAGCACCAGGGAAAAGTCGCGCTCCGCCAGCACCGGGGCGAGCAGGCGGGCAGCTGCTTCGCCATGGTCGGTGAGGGGGATATCGGTGTTGCCGGTGTGCTGACCCGAGAGGCTCCACTCAGTCTCCCCGTGGCGAATCAGAAACACTTCACCTGGGGATTGCTGGCCGTTTTGCATTGTGGTTATCAATTTGAGAGATACTGTTTGGGAGGTACTGGAGATGGGCGTTCAGGCTTTGCCGCTGGTCATCGAGGGAGTTAGGGGGTGGACATTCCAGATGGAGCTGGCGTAGTCCCGGATGGCGCGGTCGGAGGAGAAAAAGCCGCTGCGCGCGGTGTTGAGCAGGGACATCGTCGTCCAACGCCGGCGATCGAACCAGGCTGTGTCGACCCGGCTCTGGGCCTGCATGTAGTCGTCGAAATCGGCCAGCACAAAGAACGGATCTTGGCCCTGCAGTTTGTCCAGCAGGGGCCTGAACAGATCCCGCTCTCCGCCGCTGAAATGACCCTGTTCGATCAGGGCGAAGGCCTCCTGCAGGGCGGGAAGGCGCTCCAGCCATTCCCAGGGACGGTACTGGCCGCGAAGCTGGCGGATCTCCTCGACTGTTTTGCCAAAGAGAAAGAAGTTGTCGGCCCCAACCTGCTGGCGGATCTCCACATTCGCGCCATCCAGGGTGCCGATGGTTAGGGCCCCATTCATGCTGAACTTCATGTTGCCGGTGCCGGAGGCCTCCAGGCCGGCCGTGGAGATCTGCTCGGAAAGATCGGCGGCAGGGTATACTTTCTCGCCAACCTTGACATTGTAATCCGGCAAGAAAATCACCTTAAGCAGGCCTTTGCAATCTGGGTCGCTATTGATCACCTCTGCGATCCCATTGATGAAGCGAATGATCAGCTTGGCCATGTAATAGCCGGGGGCGGCTTTGCCGCCGAAAATGACGCTGCGGGGCACCATTCCCGTAGTCTCGCCTTGCTTGATGCGCAGATACTGGACGACGAGATGCAGGGCATTGAGGTGCTGACGCTTGTACTCATGGATGCGTTTCACCTGCACGTCAAAGAGGCTGGTGGGATCCACCAACTGCTCGGTGCGATCGGCGATGAGGGCGGCCAATCGGCGCTTGGCCTCGAGCTTGCTGGCCTCCCAGCGGGCCAGGAAGGCCGGGTCAGCCTGGAGGGCTTCAAGCCGCGGCCATTCCTGCTCGCGGGCGGGCCAGTCCGGGCCGATCGTCTCCCGCAATAACTCGTTCAGCGCAGGGTTGGCCAGGGCCACCCAGCGGCGGGGCGTGACGCCGTTGGTGACATTGGTGAACCGCTCCGGTTGGAGCCGGGCGAAATCGGCCAGCAGATCCGTCCGGACCAGATCACTGTGCAGGGCCGCCACCCCATTGACGTGATGGGCGGCGACGGTGGCGAGATTGGCCATGCGCACAGCTTTGCCGCCCTGTTCGGCAATGATCGATACCCGGGCGAGGAGTTCGCCATCGCCGGGGAAGCGAATCCGCACCTGTTGCAGGAAGCGGGCATTGATCTCATAGATCAGTTCGAGATGGCGTGGCAGCAGGGAGGCGAACAGGCCCAGATCCCAGGTCTCGAGCGCTTCGGGGAGCAAGGTGTGATTGGTGTAAGCAATCGAGCGGCAGGTGATGTCCCAGGCCTGATCCCATTCGAGCTGATGCTCATCCAGCAGCAGCCGCATCAGTTCGGCCACGGCGATGGCTGGATGGGTGTCATTGAGCTGCACCGCCCAGTGGGTCGCAAACTCCTGAACAGCGATGTCACGATTGCGCAGATTGCGCAGCATGTCCTGCAGCGAGCAGCTCACGAAGAAGAACTGCTGCATCAGTCGCAGCCTGCGGCCGGCATCGTTGCCGTCGTTGGGGTAGAGCACCTTGGAGAGGGTCTCACTGATCACCTTCTGCTCAACGGCGCCATAGAAATCGCCGCTGTTGAAGGCATGAAAATCAAACGCCTCGGCCGCCTCCGCCTTCCACAGTCGCAGCCGGTTGCAGGTGTTGACGCGATAGCCGAGCACCGGCACATCATGGGGGATGCCGATGGCCTGTTCGGAGGGAATCCAACGCACCCGGTGGTGGCCTTGGTCGTCGTGCCATACCTCCGTGTGGCCCCCGAAGCCGACCCGGCAGCCCATGGACGGCTGCACCAGCTCCCAGGGCCAACCGCCCTTGAGCCACTTGTCGGTGATTTCCACCTGCCAGCCGTCCCGGATCGCCTGGTCGAAGATGCCGAATTCGTAGCGGATGCCGTAACCGGTCGCCGGGATCTCAAGAGTGGCAAGGGATTCAAGGAAGCAAGCGGCCAGGCGGCCGAGGCCGCCATTGCCCAGTCCCGGCTCCTCCTCAAGGGCGAGGATCTGTTCAATGTCATTGATGCCGAAGCGCTGCAGGGCTGCGGCAGCCTCCGCCTCGATGCCGAGCATCAACAGGTTGTTGCCCAGCTGGGGGCCGATCAGGAACTCCGCCGAGAGGTATGCCACCGCCCGAGGCCTCTGGTGCGCCCGGAGGGCATCCTGGGTGGCCAGCTGTCGGCTCATCAGCCGATCCCTTACGGCATAACTGAGGGCCAGGTAGAAGTCGTAGGGACTCGCGCTCTCCACCCGGCGGCCGAGGCTAAAGAAGAGGTGCTCGGCGATACCCTCGTAAAGATCGTTGGCAGCGAGACCGGTCCGCTGCAGATCCCCTGAGCTGGCGGGGCGTGACAGGTCTGGGGTGTCGGTGAAGGTGCTGCTCATGGCCTTGGTCCGGAGGCTTGTACCAATCTGCTGTGTCTGGGTTAAGAGAAACTCCACCTGCTCGCCATCTTGGTGTTGACTCCCTACATCGAGGCAACCGCAGCGACGGAACCGCATCAAGCATCGGGCAGAGACGACAAAATCGCCAAGCCCCTGCTATGTGTGGCCGCCCGCAAAAGTCGCCGTGGTGCCACTCAACATCTGCCGGCTGCAGCCCTCCCGCCTTGAGGCGATTGGGGACTGGCCGTGGCTCGATCAGAAGCTGCTACACACCAGCCGCAGTCATCAGGTCTGCATGACCTGCCATTTCTTTCGCCACCACCCGGGGGCCAACGGCATCCCGCTGCTCACCTGCCATCTGCATCAAGCCCTGATCGCCCATGGCGAGCACCTCACCCGCAGCTGCAGCGGTTGGACGGCAAACAGGCGTCGCCAGCGGGACTGGGAGCCTGAGGTGGCATGACCATGGCTGTAGTGAGATGACCGGCCGGGAAGCGCATCGGCATTGGCATCATGGCCCGTCGGGCTTATCATCTTGCAATCAGGTCATCCACAACAATGTAAATACAATTTCATCTAGCGCTCCTTGCCGCCCAGCTTCTAATGCTCCCTTCCCTTCAGGGCCACTACCATTTCGATATGAACATCAACGAAAATCTTGAGCTGAATACCATCGCGGCGCTTGCCGGTAAACGTGATCTCAGTCGCGTTAAACAGGGCGACATCATTTTTCGAAAGGGAGAGCTTGGAGGCAAGCTCTACAGCGTAGTATCAGGAGATGTGCAACTCAATTGGGGTGATGATGGCGTGGAGACAATTGGACCAGGTAGCTCCTTTGGTATTGGAGCCCTGGTGGATCCAGAGCATCGCCGCTTCGGCACTGCCGTTGCCCTTTGCGACAGTGAGTTGCTTGAGATGAACCGCGAGGAATTCCTGTTTGCCTTGCAGGAATTACCGATGTTTAGCCTGGAGATGCTGCATGACCTAGAGCAGCGTCTGCAGAAGATCAAAACGCAAGTGGCTGATCGCTGATCATGGAGTTTGGCCCTTTGAGCAAGGGTGACCTGGTCAAGAACCATGACAAAGCCCACGAACGCCTTGTGACCAATCAATTATTCTTGATCGGTTGATTTTCCTTCCCTACCCTCCCTGTTTTTAAGTCTATTGCCATGGCATTGTCCTGTCTGCCTAAGCACCCTCTACTCTCGATTCAGATTACTGCGGCGTTCACTGCCGTCCTGGCCACTTCGCCCCTAGCCCACGCTGATTCTCTTGCCCAACGGGCTGGCAGCAATGCTGCCAGCATCAGAATCGGTGGCTCCAGCACGGTGTTCCCGATCATGGCGGAGGCGATCAGAGCTTTCCGCGAGGCAGGAAACAGCACAAAAATTGATCTCAAAGAGACAGGGACCAGCGATGGATTCAGGCGGTTCTGTAACGGCCAGCTGGAGATAGTTAATGCCTCGCGGCCGATCAACAGCAAGGAGCTCAAAGCCTGCTCCAGCAACCGAATCAATTTCATCGAGCTACCGATTGCTTTCGATGCTCTCACCATCGTGGTGAATCCCGCCAATACCTGGGCCAAGCAGATCAGCACCAAGGAATTGTCCCGGCTATGGGGGCCGCAGGCTGAGGGAAAGATCGACCGCTGGAACGAAGTCAATCTTGACTGGCCTGACCGTCCTATCAAGCTTTGCGGTCCTGGCAAGGACTCGGGAACCTATGATTATTTCAATAAAGCCATTAATAGTAATGCTGAAAATTCGCGGCGAGATTATACCTCCAGCGAAGATGATAATGTTATTGTCAGATGTGTGGCTCAAAATCCTAACGCCATCGGCTATTTTGGCCTCAGCTACTACAAAGCCAATCAAGATAAGTTGAGGGCTCTTGGGATTGTTACGTCAACAGGCACCGTGATTCCATCGGCTGCCAGTGTGCAGGCAGGTCGCTATCAGCCCCTTTCTCGGCCACTATTTATCTACATCAACGACAAGGCCCTCTCAAGCAGGCCTGATCTGCAAAAGTTCACAACATTTACTGTTCGCAATGGCTTGCAACTCGTTGGCATGGCAGGAGATGTTCCTCTGCCGGCCAGCACCTATCAACTGGTTGAATCAAAACTTTATAAACGAGTCACCGGAAGTGCCTTCTCCGGTGATCTGCCGGTGGGCCTCAGCATCGGCGAGGCGTTGCGGCGCAGTTTTGATGCCAATAAGCAGCCTCAATTCCGCTCGTTCTGAGTTGCCATTTCCCCTTCACTGCGTCCGGGGGCGAGCCGTGCCAGGTGGTTGGCCTGCAAACCGCTGAAGTTGTTCCTCAGAGGCGAGCAGCAGGGTGGGGCGCCCATCCTCAAGCGGAGGGCCAGGAGTGATTCGGCGCGGCAGGTGGCTGCTGAGAAGCCCCCTGAGGGTTTTCCAGCCCCATCAAGCCTCGGCAGACGCACTTCTGAATTTCGCTGACATCAAGGAACACCCAGCTCCGATCAAGTTTCCTGACGCTCGGAAGCTGGGCTATTTGTGCGGAAGGCCAGACAGGAAAGGAGCTCTTCCCGATGGCGGGGGCTCTCCGGTTGGCGGGTATGGAACCTCGCCACGATGGCGCCCAGGGTGCGCACCGTGGCGGTGATGTTGGGTCCCTTGTTGAGCATCACGGCTTCGGCCCTCGCCGCCATGGCCGCATCGGTGATTTCCGCTCGGGTCGGCATGCCGTGCCGCGCCATTTCATCGAGGACCTGGGTGGCCCAGATGCAGGGAATGTGGGCCGCCGCGCAGATCCTCAGGATTTCCTCCTGAATCTCCCCCAATTCCTCCCAGCCGCATTCTATCGCCAGGTCTCCCCGCGCGATCATCACACCCAGGGGTCTGGGATAGCGCATCGCAGCCAATAGTAGCCCGGGAAGGTTGAGAAAAGCTCTTCGTGTTTCAATTTTTAGTATAACGGCCAGATCCTCCCTGCCATGGCTCTCGAGTTCCTGCTGCAGGGCTTCGATATCGGCCGCACGGGAGACGAAGGAATAGCTCACAATATCGGCATGGGCTGCCGCGAAGGTCAGATCGCCAAGATCCTTGTGGGTGAGGGCAGGGATCGAAAGGCTGCTGTCTGGGAAATTGATTCCCTTGTCGGCGCATAGTCGGCTGCCCTTAGGCCGTGCCTGGGTGATCTCCACCTCCACGGCCCCGGGGCAGACCTCCCGAATCAGCCCGGCGATTCTGCCCTCATCAAACAACACACGCTCCCCCACCCGCACATCGGCAAGCACCTCGGGCATGGTGCAATGAATAGCCGTCCCGATCTCCCCCCCCTGTTGCCCCAGGGTGCTGGAGATCAGTCTCAGCCTGTCGCCGCGACGCAGCAGCACTTCCCCTTCCAGTGCTGGAAGGTCGCCGACAACAATCTTTCCAGGGCCTCCTTCCTGAAGGAACTCCAATCCAGAGGTGAAATGGCAGCGTTGATTGCAGCTAAGCAGCAGACCCCCGTCAGGGCAATCCACCACGGTGAGCTCCCGCCAGCGGCCTGAAGAGTCCCTGGCTCGCAAACGATCGCCGATCGTCAGAAATTGCCAGCCATCGTTGCGAATCGGCAGCAGATCTAGTTGAACTACTTCCGGTTGGCGAGCGGACTGAGCATCAGGTCCTTCGATTGGCACAGCCATGATCCTGGCGTTCTGCAGCAACTTTCCATAACGGTTGCGCTGGGGCCTGGCATCCACCACACCGGGTTGGGAAGGCAGGGCGCCGATGCGGATCTTGGGTCCGGCCAAATCGATCGCGATGCGAACGTCCCTTCCGGCAGCTGCGGCGGCGGATCGCACGTGGGCCACCAGCTCTTTCCACACTTCGGGTCCGTCGTGGCCGCAGTTGATGCGGGCGATGTCCATGCCCGCCTCGACCAGTTCAGCGATCAGATCCGCCTGCTCAGTGGCGAGGGCAGGCAGGGTAACCATGATCGCCGCTGGCCTCGTTCCTGCTGCCTCCCCAAGCTGCCTGCCGAGAAGTTGCTCGCCATGGGCCTGCATGATGGCCTGGGCTCCCAGACTGGATGGTGCCGCCGACGGACTTGGCGGTTCCGCTGGCAGGCCTGCGAGCCTCTGGAGTACCCCGATCACGGTGGAGAGGCTGGCATGCAGATGGCCATCACATCCCCCCAGGGAACACAGGCCGGCTTCCCGCATTGCCATCTGCAGCCCGGGGTGGTTGTTGCGGTGGAAGGCGATGAAATGCAGCAGATTGATGGCACTGGTCTGGAAGCGCGGAGCGATTGCCGCGAGCGTGGCCTGCTCCTCGATCTCGATGCGATCGAAGGCATCACGCAATGTTTTTAGCTCTTCCAAAAGCCGGCAATCATGCGATGCACGATCCGTGGCCGGTGTAACTACTGGCAAAGCCGGGACTCCATCAGATCAAAGGCGTGAGCCCCATGGGCCTCCGAGGCCGTGATACCCAATTCGGCGCTGAGAGCCCTCTAGGTGAGGGCAGGACGGGCCGGGGGTCAGAGGACGAGCGGGCCATAGCTTTATTGTATTCGCATTCGCGAATAGCGAAGCTGGCTCGTCGGAATTGGGAGGAAAGCCTCCAGGCCCGCCGCTTCTCGCCCAACCACTTCGGCTCCAACTGCCTCCAGGTGCTGTACTTACCCCCCAGCTACCAGCACTTTGTTGAACACAGCCAAGGCTAGGTGTTCTTCAGCGAAGGTGAAGTAAACAAGCAGATGCCCAATCAACGAGGCTCGAGCGTGGCTCTCGCGTCCGTGATCGGGCGCAGCGCAGCTCCAATCCAACCATGGACGGTTAATCGACGGTCCCGACACCGCACCTGCCGGAGTTCTGCTGGCCCATGGGGCCGGCGCGGCGTTTAGCGATGGACCGTGCGTTCATGGCGGCCATCGCCAGCGGATTGGCTGAGTCGCTCTGGCTGGTGGTGCGCTAGGACACCACACAGGGTGATGCAGGTCGCTCGAAGCTAATTCTTCTTTAACCTGCAGCTGCAAGATTGTTTCATATATTTCTTGGCAGTGATGCGATTTCTCCCTGCAGAAGAACAAGTTATTGTTGACCGCGCCCTTGAATTGGGACTCAATGGGGCCGTTCCTGCGCCGGCATATTTGTCGCCCAATCTGTGCACTGCTCTGAGCTTCCTGTTGGCAGTGCCCTCGTTGGGGTTCTCCTTGGTTTTGGTTCCCATTCTTTGGGTAGCTCAGTACGACCGAACCAAACACCGAATCATGGGCTTGCGCAAGCAACTTGAGAAAGATTCTTATCGCATTGGCCTGAGTGATTGAGTGCCGCCCCATGGCCTGCAAGTGGCACTGCGTCGGGGGGCGAGCCGGGCCAGGTGGTTGGCCTGAAAAGGGCTGAAGTTGTCGTCAGAGGCGAGCAGCAGGGTGGGGCGTCCATCCTCAAGCCGAGGGCCAGTAGTGATTGCTTCCCAATTGTCTGGCGGCAGGCCGATGGCCTTGAGGTCCCATGACATCAGGGGCGGTAGGGGAGCGGCATTCCCTGCCGGAGAGATCGGCTTAGGCAAAGGGTATAGAACAAGGCGATTGCTCCATTGATCCGGCGCCTGGAATCTTCTTTGCAGCCCAAGCAGGGTTGCCCCAAGGGTTGCCCCATGGGGTGTCCCAAGGTGGGCCTCGGGCAGGGCCAGGAGGTCAGTAAGCCCCCAGCCATCACCCCGGGGAAGTCCCAGCGGTTGCAGTCGTTTGGGGTTGCCGGCCGCAGAGGCCATGTTGGCTTCGAGGTGCCACCCCAGCACCCGCACCTGGCCAGCAGGATCCTGACGCAGGGCGGTTTCGGCCGCCATCAGCAGCATCGCTGCCTTGCCCTGCCGCTGCAGCAGGGTGAGGGACTCGGGACCCCTATTGGCAGCTAGTCCCCGACCTGGAGCAGGCTGCCACTCGGCAGGCATGGGCACAGCCAGTTGCAGCTCGCCGCTGCGACGATCGAAGCCGAGCAACTGGGTAGGACGTTTGGAGCTGCTACGACCCTCGCTCGCCACCCAGGCCCGCTCCCCCATCAATACCAGACCCTCCCCATCGATGCTCTGCGGCAGGGTGGCGGCCTTGCCACTGCGCAGACGCACCACCCCCAACGGACGCAGCGGTGCCTTGCCGAGCTTGCCCAGTCCGCCCCAGCCGACCAACTGTCCCTTGGGGGCGTCACTCAGCAGCCAGAGCTGATCCCGGTCGGCGCGGTAGCTGGCTGCGGAGAAGCCTCCGGAGGGTTTTCCAGCCCCATCAAGCCTCGGCAGACGCACCACGGCCATCAGCTCCCAACCGGCCGTGAGTGGACATGGCAACAGGGGGGGTGGCGGGGCTTGCACGATCATTGCTTCAAACATTGCTTCAACAATCCATGGTCAGACCAAGGCAACATCAAGGCTGGTTTATAATTAAATTCATTTGCGACCTTAATCCATTCCTAGAGAGGTGGATTGCCGTCCGCTAGCCAACGTTGAAACGAAGCCTCATAATCAGGTCTTGCTGAGATTCCCGCCGGGGGTTCTTCGCCCAACTGTCGGTAAACACCAGGTTTGCCGCAGCGATAATAGACGGAGGCTTCATCCACATGCTGACATAAAATTCCAGATTTCCGCACATGATGCAACATGATTCGATCGCCGATGAGATGACCATAATCGGGCATCAGGGCCCAATGATGCAAAAGATGAAAGGCTTCCTTGGCAAAAAGCATACAATTGGTATCGATAAACCGCTCAGGGTCAATCAGCGGACAGGGCCCCATTACACTGCCATCCAAGCGGCACAGCATCCGGCCGGAAGATAAAAAGGCTGCTCCACTTCTAGCCCGCGCCCGCATCAGAGTACTGATATGGCAAGGATGTAACCAATTATCGGCATCTAGAAAAGCCACTGCCTCCACCCCAAGGCCAATGGCGTGAAAACTACCGATCAGCCTTGGCGTTGAGCCGATATCGCCATGGGCTTGCGGCAGCACGACATGGTGAACCTGCCAGTCATCGACAGCGGCCTGGGGCTGGCCGTCTGCCACCATCACGTGCAGGCACGGAAAGTCTTGGGCCAGAACCGAGCGATGGCACTGCCACAGCAAATCCAGGGACTCTTCGAAATAGGGAGTAATCACAGCCACAAGCGGCCATGGCTGGCCTGGCGTGGCCTGCAACGTAGGCATCATAACGACTGCGAGTGGCCCTCAAACCAATCATGCAAACGCGGATCGTTCACTAACCTGCCTGCCTGGATCAACCGCTCGCGTTCACGGGGTGTAAGACAAAGGCTGTCGTAGTAGGCGCCAAGGGTGCCTCCCAACACATGCTCGTTATAGATATGCCGCCAGGTGGCGCCCACTTGGGGATGCAAACGGGGATTGTTGGCCAGAGCCTGGGCCCCATGACTGATTTTGGCACTAAACTGCTCCAGGCTACGTATAGGAAAATGCAGGATTTCGATCGCCGTTGTCTTAGGAGCGTCTAAGGCTTGACCGGCCAGAGCGGCCCCATGATTACCGTCACTGATGCTGATGCCGGCCAAGGCCCGATGACAAATTTTGCCTGGTAAAGGCTGGCCCATGCTGTTGAGAGAGCGTCGCTCCCGCAGGCGCTGACGTTGATGGAAGCATCCCGACTCCCAACTCTCCTGGCCGGAATTCCCGGGGGGGGGCAGGAAATTTGTACGCCCCACCGTTAGGGCTTGTACCCCTGGGGGCACGGCTTGCAGAGTGGTTTTTAAATCGCCATCAAGCGGCCACCAAAACTCATCGGCATCACTATGAATCAACCAGTCAGCCCCCAGTTGTTCTGTTGCTATTCGGGCCATTGCAGTTACCCAGACAGCCTGATCATGGGTCGATTCGGATTGATCTAATAATAACAATTTACCAGACTTAACATAGTGTTGTAGGCAGTTTCTTGTGCCATCGCTTGAGCCGTTGTCCGTTGCCACAATGAAATCAACCCCATGGGCGAGGTGAAAGCGAATCATGCTTTCAATAATATCTATCTCATTACGACATAACAAAGTTAAGATCAGGCGCATGGTTCCTTGAGCATCCAGCTTGAAGCCTGGCTACGTTCGAGTAATTGCTGGTAAATCGCCTCCGCTTCGGCGCTGGTTGCTTGTTCGGCGCGGCTGCGGTTGAGGCCAGGATCGACCAATGTCCGTTCTAATTCATGGCCGCTGAACTCCTCGATACGATCAAGGGTCGAGGCTTGAAAAAGATTGTCATAAGCAACAAAAAGCCATGCGCCATTGTGGGTATATTTTTGCAAGACATGGCGATATAACAAACACCAATTAGCTAAAATTAACTCGGGACTAATCGCCAGATCGGCCAGATAAGGAGCGCTGCGGCATTCGCGCAAAACACTTGTAGCCACTACACTGGGATGACGAAAAACACAAAGATGGTGCACCCGTGCCCCAGGCTCCAGGGCAGCCCACCAGGCCGGCAATGTGTAACAAAAGCGGGGATCTTTCAAGCAAGTCGCCCCCTTGGCCAAAACGGCTCTGATGCGGCTGGTCAGGTCGGCTGTGGCCTGGGGGGTGATCTCCGCTGGCAGGCGCGCCAACCAGCGCTGACCCTCCCCAGGCACGTCATGACCATGGCCCCAGGCCCCTGATGCGACTCGCTGGGGCAGGCAACTGGCCAACAGGGACTCATTGATCGAATTCACCTCCCGATCCTCAAAGAAGCCATGGGGGTTGGCCTGTCGTGCTTTGTAGGGCGCATCTCCCATGTACAGCCCACTGCGACGAAAGAGACCCGCCACTAGACTGGTGCCGCTGCGACCGGCACCCAAGACGAATAGCCGATCCGATGCCTCGCCTCCAGGTTGGAACGACTGCAGGTTGGAGGGTATCGTCGGGGCCACCGAATCACCGACTGGGGCTGCCAACCCAGACTAATGATGGGCTAGAGCAGAGATAGGCCCAGCCCAAGATGTCTCAGGCAAATGGGAAAACCGCAGCGGCTGCGACCCATTCCTCGGCCTGTCGCTGTCAAAGTGTTGCTTTGGGGAAGCGTCTCTTGGCCTGTCGCCGTTGCGGCTGTCGCATGGTCACCAAGGTGGGACGCGGGGGCAACCTGCTGATCTGCAGCGATTGCGGAGTGCCAGTTGCGAACCGTGAGGGTCAACTGCAACACCGCCAACGTCTCTACGCCGCCCTGTCCCTGATCTGCCTGACTCTGGTGGGGGGCATGATCTTCGTGTTGGCGGCCATGGAAGAACGGTTGGCGCCCTGGGCCACCCAAACTGGTCAACGGGAAGGCGGTGCCCAAAATGGGGAAGAAAGCCCGCGCTTGCCAGAACCAGCATTGCTGGCGCCTGATCCCAAACCCACCCCTTCGATCAGCAGCCCGGCGCTTCAAAACAAGCACGCAAAAGCTCAGCCGGTCAGGGAGCTTGGCCTTGGCAAGCCGGATCACTCAACTCTGCCGCTGCCTTCGGACCAGCGAACTCAGCCAGGGGACCATCGTCCTGAGTCCTAACAACAGCAGCACACAGGCGCTCAGCCAACCGCTGAATGGACCCAAGGCTGCGAAAAGCTCAGTGGCCCTGGAGCCCAGCAGCATCCCTACCAGGGTGAGGACCAGCACCCAGATCAGGCTGCCGGCGGTCGTCCAAAGCAAAAACGGCCCCTGGGGCATCGATTCCATACCGGCTGGAACAGAAACCAGGGTCCGAATCGCCGGCAGCAATCGACCCCAGAAGACAACGGCGGCCCCATGGCGCCCAAACCAGGCCTGGCTGGCAGCCAGGCTCTCGGGACCAAGGCCAAGCAGGCGGCCCCGGGAACCCAACCATGCCGCCAAGCGATCGGCCCGCAGCAGTCTGCCGATCCAGTACCAGAACCAAGCCCCCAGCACCGTGCCCACCAGACCGGCCAATACCACCGGCACAAAATCCAGACGCCCCTGCTCAACCAGCACCCCCCCCAAGGGCATGATCAATTCCGAGGGAATGGGAGGGATGAGATTTTCAAGCAACATGGCCATGGCAATCAAGCCATAACCAAGCAGCGGGTTGCGCTCGACGCCAACAAGAATCAGCCTGGGCAGTCCCTCGGCCAGGGAACCGAGATCCGGCGGCAGCCAATCCATGCAAGCCATCCTGCCTGATCACGACTGCCTTAGGCATCGGCGTGGCGTTGCCGACGCCAGAGACGAAAGACTTTTTCAAGCTCCAGATAGACAAAGAACAGCAGACTGACGCCAAAACAGATCGCCAGATCGCGCAGCGATAAAGGCGAGGTGCCGAAAAAGGAGGCCAGGGGCTTGACGTAGACCAACAGCAGCTGCAGCAAGGTGGTTGTGCCTACTGCTGCCAGTAACCAGGGATTGGAGAAGGCCGGCACCTGCAGCAACGGGCGATCGCTGCGCGCTGCCAAAGCATGGCCCATCTGGGCAAGACACAAAGTGGTGAACACCATGGTTTTCCAGGGGGCACCGCTGCGGTAGGCATAGACCATCAGCGCAATAGTGAAAGCCGCAAAAATCACGCCAATGCGTAAAATGTAAGCACCAACTCCCCTAGCAAAAATAGATTCTCCTGGCTCGGCCGGTGGACGTGCCATCAGGTCTCTTTCGCCGGGTTCAAGGGCGAGCGCCAGGGCCGGCAAACCATCGGTCACTAGATTCATCCAGAGAATCTGCAATGGCGTCAGGGGAACCCCAGTCAGTCCCAAAAGTGGAGTGGCAGCGATGGTGAGCAATTCGCCGACATTACTGCCCAGAATGTATTTGACGAAGCGGCGGATGTTGGCATAAACCAATCTCCCCTGCTCAACCGCATTGACGATCGTGGCGAAATTGTCATCAAGCAGCACCATGTCGGCGGCCTCCTTGCTCACCTCGGTGCCGGTCAGGCCCATCGCCACACCGATGTGGGCCTGCTTCAGGGCAGGGGCATCGTTGACACCGTCGCCGGTCATGGCCACCACCTGGCCGTTCGCCTGGAGGGCCCGGACAATACGCAACTTCTGCTCGGGTGGCACGCGGGCAAAAACACTGCAGCGGCTCACCAACTGGCGCAACTGTTCCTCGTCACTGGCCTCCAACACCTGACCCAGCACCACCTCGTCGGTGCCTGAACCTTGGCCCAGGCCGCTGCTCTGGGGCAGCAGCCCAATGCCCTTGGCAATGGCCTGGGCCGTGAGCGGATGGTCGCCGGTGATCATCACTGGCCGGATACCGGCCTGGCGGCAACGATCCACCGCCTCGGCCACCTCAGGACGGGCTGGATCCAGTTGGGCCATCAGGCCCAGTAAAACCTGCTTTTCTACCGGCTGCTCCGGACCGGAGTGGTGCGGGGCAGCGGCAAAAGCCAGAACCCTCAGGCCCCTGGCGGCCAACTCGCGGGCCTGGTCAAGCCACCACTGGCGCTGGGGGCCATCAAGGGGTTCCACCCCGGAGGGTGACAGCCAGCGGTCACAGGTGGTCAGCAGCACTTCTGGAGCCCCTTTGCTCAACAGCAACGTGCCCGAACCTTCAGCGGCAGCGCCCAAAGGGGCCTGCAGTTCCCCGTCCGCATCGCCCACCCAGACTGCCATCCACTGGCGCTCGGAACTGAAGGGAATCTCGCCCTGGCGGTGGAAGCGGTGGCGCAGCTCCTCCGCCCCTTGTCCAGCCTTGGCTGCAGCCACCACCAGGGCGCCCTCGGTGGGATCACCCAACACATCCCAACCGCCCTCAGGCTGGCTGTTGAGTTCGGCATCACTGCAGAGAGCACCTGCCTGGAGCAACAAGTCCACGGCGCCGGGGGCCGTTCCCTGCCGTTGGACGAAGGGGACGGTAAGGGGCGATGGGGTCAAGGTGCCAATGGGGTCGTAGCCCTGGCCACTGACGGCGATGGACTCAGTGCCACAGCGCAATTCCTGCACCACCTGGCGGTTTTGGGTGAGGGTGCCCGTCTTGTCCGAACAAATCACTGTGACTGATCCCAGGGCCTCCACGGCCGGCAGGCGCCGGATCAAGGCGGCTCGCTGCACCATGCGTTGGGTGCCGATGGCGAGGGTCACGGTGATCACGGCCGGCAGCCCTTCCGGCACGATCGCCACCGCCATCGACAGCGCCACTTCCAGCAAATCAAGCAAGGGCTGGCCCAACAGCCAGCCACCCAGCACCACCAAGGCCACCAGGACCAAGGCGCTACTAACCAGCACATTGGCGAGGCCATCGAGGCGCTGTTGCAGCGGGGTGGTTTCACCACCGGCGGTATTGATCAGCTCGGCGATCTGGCCGAGTTCCGTGCCCATGCCTGTATTGGTGACCAGGGCTGTGCCGCGTCCCCGGGCCACCTCGGTACCCTGAAAGACGCAGTTGCGCCGATCCAGCACCGGCGTTGCCCCATCAAGCACCAGCTGGGACCGTTTCTCCACCAACTCCGCTTCCCCGGTTAGCGCCGCCTCGCGCAGACCCAGATCGGCTCCCTCCAGCAGGCGCCCATCGGCGGGCACCCGGTCCCCCGCCTCCAGCCGGATGCGATCACCGGGCACCAACTGCTCGCTTGAGATCCGATCCCAGCGGCCGTCGCGGCAGACCGTGACCATGGGCTGGGCCATGCGGCGCAGGGATTGAAGCGCATTTTGGGCCCTGGATTCCTGTAAGTACCCCAGCAGCGCATTGAGCCCGACGATCAGCAGGATCGCCAGGGCATCCTTTGGAAAGCGTTGATTCAGATAGGCCACCGTCGCCGAAACGGCAGCAACCGCAAGCAGCATCAGCAACATGACGTTGCTGATTTGGTCCCAAAGGATTCGCCAAGGACTGCGCCCAGCACCCAGCTCAATGCGATTGGGCCCATGCTCAGCCAGGCGGGCGGCGACCTGGGCTGTGGAAAGGCCGTCTTCACCGCTGGCGAGCAGGCTCTGGCATTCCTGAGCATCCAGGGCATGCCAGGGCTGTCGCTGCGGGGAAAGGGTCAAGAGAGGTTGTTGGCAAAGCGCCGCAACGTTAAGCAGAAAAAAGAGCCTTTGAGGGCAGCGGGACATAGGTTTGCGGTATCTCGCCTAATGCAGCGGCCTGCTCATGGAGCGTCACTCCGTTTTTGACCGGCTGCGCCGCACGGTCATCGGCAGTCCCCTGCCGACCAGCGCCAGCCACGAAGAGCGCTATAGCAATGCGGAAGCCCTGGCGATTCTCAGCTCCGACGCCCTTTCTTCCGTGGCCTATGCCACCCAGGAGATCGTGTTGACCCTGGGCATGGCGGGGGCCGCCGCCCTCAGTTTCACCCTGCCGATCACGGGCCTGATTGTGCTGCTGATGCTGATTGTCGGCACCAGCTATCGCCAGACCATCAAGGCCTACCCCCACGGCGGCGGCTCTTATCGGGTTTCCCAGGAGAACATCGGCCCTCTGGCGGGCCTGATCGCCGGTGCCTCCCTATCTATTGATTATGTGCTCACGGTGGCGGTGAGCACGGCGGCGGGCATTGCCGCCCTCACCTCCTATTTCCCCGGCCTGGAGGCCCAAAGGGTGCCGCTTTGCCTGCTGGCGGTCTTCCTGGTGATGCTGGCCAACCTGCGGGGCGTCAGTTCGAGCGCCAAGTTGTTGAGCTTGCCCACCTATGTCTTCATGGGCATGATTTTTCTGTTGCTCGTGGCGGGTGCCTTCAAGACCGGCCAGGGGCTGTTGCCCGCCACGCCCGTGGCCAGCCAACAAGCCTTGTTGGCCAAGGCCCATGAAGGGGGCCTGATGGTGTTTGGCCCCCTCCTGTTGATGCGGGCCTTCAGCTCTGGTTGCGCCGCCCTCACGGGCATTGAAGCGATCAGCGACAGCGTGGCCGCCTTCCGGCCGGTGGAATGGCGCAATGCCCGCAATGTTCTGGCGGTGATGGTGCTGCTGCTGGCGGTGATGTTCACCGGCATCAGCGCCCTGGCCCACCAGACGGGCCTGGTCTACTTGGAAAACGGTCCCACCCTGCTTTACCAACTCGGTGAGCGGATTTTCGGCAATGGCCCCCTGTTGGCACTGTTGCAGTTCGCCACCCTGTTGATTCTGCTGCTGGCGGCCAACACCGCCTATGCCGATTTCCCCAGGCTGGCTGCCTTTCTGGCCCGCGATGGCTATCTGCCCCGCCAGCTCGCCTCCCTGGGCGATCGGCTCGTATTCAGCAATGGCATCTATGCCCTCAGCGGTTTCGCCGCCCTGCTGCTGATCATCTTCAATGGCAGTGTCAGCCAACTGATCCCCCTTTATGCCGTGGGGGTGTTCCTGAGCTTCAGCCTTTCCCAGTCCGGCATGGTGGTGCACTGGTGGCGAGAACAGGGACGGGGCTGGCAGAGCAAGGCCTTGGTCAACGGCCTCGGGGCCGCCATCACCAGCGTGGTGACCGTGGTGCTGCTGTTCAGCAAATTCACCCAGGGGGCTTGGGTGGTGGTGATTGCCATTCCCGTGCTGGTGGCTGTTTTCCTGCGCATTCGCACCCACTATTCCGCCGTCAGCCGGCGCCTGCGGCTGGCCTCCGACAAGCTGCTCAAATTGCCCGATCCGCCTACGAGCGGCGGCTCGCCAACGGTGGTGCTGGTGGGCCAGCTGCATCGCGGCAGTTTCGAAGCCATTCGCTTCGCCCGCACGATTGCCAGCGACCTGGTGGCGGTCCATGTGGACCTGGGCTTGGGCAAGGTGGAGGCTTTCAAGGAGCAATGGGCCCGCCAGGTGCCCGATGTCCATCTGGAGATTCTCGATTCCCCTTATCGCTCTTTGGTGGATCCGGTGGTGGATTTTGTCAAAGACTTTGAGGTGGAACACCGCAAGGACCGCAACCGCTTCTGTGTGGTTGTTCTGCCGGTCTTTGTGACCAGGCATCGCTGGGAGAACCTGCTCCACAACCAATCGACGATCCTGCTGCGCAGTGCCCTGCGGGCCCAGGGCACCAGGGTCGTGACGACGGTCGGTTTTTATCTCTGAGTATTTCCCCCTATGGGGGAGGCTCAAGCCAGGTCCGGATTCAGTTCGGGGAAGGGTGCCGGCGACGGCGCTGGCGCAGGGAATCGGCCAGTGACAGGACCAACAGGACCACTCCGATCAGGCCCGTGACCCACTCAGGCAGGTGTACCCCTTGATGGCCAAGCCAGATGCTGGCCAGCATCAACAGACCGAGGGCACCGATGGCGTAGTGGGCACCATGCTCCAGATACACCAGTTGGTCGAGGGCCTTTTCCCGGCTCAGCATCAAGGTGAGGGAACGGATGAAAAGGGCACCGAGCCCCAGGCCCACCATGATCAGGGCCAGGTTGCTGGTGATCGCGAAGGCACCGATGGTGCCATCAAGGCTGAAGGAGGCATCAAGCAGCTCGAGGTAGATCAGGCTCATCAACCCTCCCCCGGCCGCTAGCCTTGCTCCGGCCTGCTCCTCATCGCCAAAGGCATCTGCCAGGGAAGTGCTGAGCAACTGCAGCACCAGGCCAATCACCCCGGCGACCATGACGTCACCCCGCATGGTTGCAGGCAGGCTGGCCACCAGCAGCAGCAGCAGGATCAGGGCCAGGGCAATTTCAAGGGCTTCAATGCGACCGGCGGCGCTGAGGCGCCGCTCCAGGGGGCCAAACCAATGCAGCGTCTTGGCCTCATTCAGGAAGTAGCGCAAAAAGACCATCAGCAAAAACATGCCGCCGAAGGCCAGGATGCGCGGCTCGGCCAGTTCCAGCAGTTCGCGGTAGCGGTCAGGGTGGTGGATGGCGGCATCAAAGGCCTGGCCCAGGCCAACGCCGCCCGCCAGGGCCACCATCAGCAGGGGACCGAGCAACCGCACACCAAAAACGGGAATGATCAGACCCCAGGTGAGGAAAAAGCGCTGCTGGGCCGGGGTCAACTTATCCAGTACACGGGCATTGACCACCGCGTTGTCAAAGGAAAGCGAGATCTCCAGCACCAGCAACACCAGGGTGACCCAGGCGGCGCTGGCACCCAGCCAGCCCATCACGATCGCCAGACCCGCCGCACAGCAGATCAGCGGGAAGATGAGGTAGCGCAAATAGCGCTGGGGCATCGGTTCAGGCAAAAAAGGAAGAACGCATTATCCTTCGCTGCCTAATCCGGTCCCAGTCGCCCTCATGATTCAGGCGTTGGTGGCTCGCCCGCGAGCTCCCGTTGTTCGAAGCGACTCAATAGCCGGGGCAGCAGCACGATCAGGGCCACGAGCACCAGGGCGCCCAGGCCAAATTCGACGACCCCCTTGACCATCCGTTCGACGGGAATCCAGCGGCCCCCCAGCCAGGCCAGGCTGACCATGGTGGTGGCCCAGAGTGTGGCCCCGATAACGTTGCAGAGCAAAAACTTGGGATAGGGCATGCCGACGGCCCCAGCCATCGGGCCGGCCACCACCCGCAGCACAGCCACGAAGCGACCAAGCAGCACCGATTTGCCGGCATGGCGCAGGAACTGGTCGCGCAGTTTCTCCAGCTGGGCAGGGGATTGGCCGAGCCAGCGGCCCACCTTCAAGATCAAACCCCAGCCCAAGCGCCTGCCCACCCAGTAACCAATGTTGTCCCCCAACACCGCCCCACCGGCCGCCGCTCCCATCACCCCCAAAATATTCAACTGGCCACTGCCGGCCGCATAACCGCCCAGCAGGGTCACCGTTTCCCCGGGCAAGGGCAGGCCAGCGTTTTCCAGCAACATGGCTGCGAAAATCACCAGATAGCCCCAGCGCCCAATCACCTCTTGGAGGGTGGCCATGTCAAAGCCGCCATCAAGGAAAGCAAGGGGGAGGATCATGGAGAGGCCACGGGCCCAGGAACCCTATCGCCAGTTCAGCGCCAGCCCAGGCGTGAAACCGCCCTGGCCGCAAGCACCGCGAAACTCTCCTAACCTTCCGGCATGGCTGTGCGCCCGGTCCTGCAACTAGGTGATCCCCGCCTGCGCCAGCCCAGCGCCCCCGTCGCCTCTGGCCTGTTGGGATCAGCCCAACTCGCTGCTCTCATCTGTGACCTGAGGGACACAATGGCCGCCCGTGCTGGCGCCGGCCTGGCGGCTCCCCAGATCGCCGTGCCCCTGAGGGTGGTGATCTTTGGCATCACCAGCAATCCCCGTTATCCGGAAGCCCCCCCCATCCCAGAGACCGTGCTGATCAACCCGGAATGGACCCCGGTGGGAACCGACGCGGTCGAGGGGTTCGAAGGCTGCCTGAGTGTGCCGGGGATGCGGCTGCCGGTGTTGCGAGCCTCCAGGGTGCGCTTGACTGCCCACTCCGCAGAAGGCAGAAGGATCGACCGGGAAGTGGAGGGGTTCGAAGCGCGAATCATCCAACACGAATGCGACCACCTCAATGGCGTGCTGCTTCCGGATCGGGTGGTGGCCCCTTGAATTCCAGCATTGCCTTGATGCTGGCGATCGCGGCAGAGGTGGTGGCCACCTCCAGCATGAAGGCCAGCAATGGCTTCACCCGTCCCCTGCCCAGCCTGGTGGTGGTGCTGGGCTACGCCAGCGCTTTCTATCTGATGTCGATAAGCCTCCAACGCTTGCCCCTCGCCCTCGTCTATGCGATCTGGTCCGGAGTGGGGTTAGTGGGCATCAGCCTGGTGGGCTGGCTCATCTACGGTGAGCGCCTCAATGCTGGCGCCTTTGTGGGCATTGGCTTGATCGGGGCCGGAGTGGTGGTGTTGCAGCTCCATGGCCGCAGCGGCCACTGAAAACACCCGCGCAGCGCTTACTTTGGCCGCCAATACTCCCCCACGTCGGGTCATGGCCGACTTCCCCCACGCCCCCGCCACCCGCCCCCGCTGGTGGGTGCCGGGCGACCTGGATGGCTTCCTGGGACTGGGACTTGACAACCTGATTCAGCTGCTGCTGATCGTCTCGTTGTGTTGGGCGGTCCTGGGCTATCCAGACACCTTGTAGGGTTAATTCTGGTCTGTTCGGCACCCTGGATTTGAGATAGGGTGCAAGTTATGTGCACAGTAAGGAAGTTATTCATTATTGAGGCGATCACAAATCTTAATTTTGACTACTACATTGGGACTTCTTGCTAGATTACTGTATGCTCTAGCAAGACTCATTAACTGCTGATCTTCATTAAGCCAGGGAGATACGGGCCAATTCAGGCTTCTTGTTCCTGTATACTTCGCAATTCCCTCAGGTAATAAGAGCTTCAATATCTGATGATGTTAGATACACAATTACTTTACTATTTGATTCTCCGTTCTCAGTTACAATAAGATTGGTAATTTTTTGGTTTAGCATTTTTGCGCGAGCATCAAAAATTGATTGAGTTTGAGGAGCAAAAATGACCAATAACTCAGATTCCTTAGGTCTTTTTAAAAGGTATTCTCCCAAGGAAACAAGCCCAGCGTTCCCGCCCTGGCCACCAGTATTGGGATCCACAAGAAAGCTGCTAATGTCTGAAAGTGTCACTATCGCTCGATAAGTACCATCCACTTCATTAAGGATAAGCAGCTTTTGTCGAGGGGTTGCATCTTCTATTCTTTTCTTTATTTGAACAAGAGTTAGATTAAGATTAGTTTCATAGAATGTTAGCCCTTTGGCTTGAGAGGAGAGATTAAGGGCCTTTAGTTTATCATCGGGTTGGGCCCCACTTGTGACAATCTTGCTATTGGCATCTTCAAGAAGTTTTTGGTAGCCTTCATTCGTGGCCCTGGTAGCTCCACTCGCAAAGTAAAAAGCAAGAACGATTCCTATCCATGAAGAAAACATGGGGAATGTAGCCGTAGTAAGCCACCTAAGAGTTTCCCTCTCGCTATTATTTTGTTCTTCCTGCGCTTTCAGTTGCGCATTCGTAGTGATGGCAGTACCGTTGTCTCCAATATTCGGCACTAAATTGTTGCCAAACAAGGCTACAGTTGTAATTAATCCAATAAAAATGAAGCAGGCTGCAATAGTGCCTCCTGAAAGCCAGATCCTATGTTCTGTTTCCGATTTGCTCAACGCAATCGAATTGTTCGCATCATTGGAAGATGGATCCATTGTTTCAAGGCAGCAACAATTTTATGGTAAGTGGTTTTGATTGGATGCATATGTTGAACTTCATGATCTGTGACTTTGATCATTCCTCGTTATTGACGCAAACCCCCGCATTGTTTAAAGCGCAAAGATGAAGCAATCATGCTGCATTTAAATAGCTGCATACCTGGGATAGTTAGTGAATATGAGGTCGAGATCTGGGATGGGGATCATTTGGCAAGGCTGGTTAACTCCTACAAGTGGAACGGTCAAAACCTGAGGTTGCTGGAGCCACAGTCCTTTTGTTTCGCAAAGGAGTTTCAGTAGTTGGATACGAGGGAAAGAAAGGTGTGTTCACAGCACCATTGTCATAGTGCCGGCCATCCTGACGCCATAGCCCGGGTGAAATAAACGGAGTCAGGGAGCTGGCCTCCTGGGTGGGGAGGGCTACGGGCAGGTTTCTGATTAACTTATAGCTCAGGAATACAGAGAGGGATCTGCAGGAAGCCCTCAGGGATCCTCCACCTCAATCACCGTTTCCCAATTCACGGGGCCGAAGATTGCCACCACGGCCCGCAGGGCATCCAGCTCGCTGCCGGCGCGGCCGCTGAAACCCAACACCACCTCTTTGGCGGCACGCTCCCAGAGCAGATTCCTGTTGCCCTTATCGCCACCGCCACCAAGGCTCTGGCCGTCGGTGGTGGTGATGGTCAGGCGATCCACCCGCGTGCCGGTCTTGGCCTCGATTCGTTCGATGCCCACACCCGGTCCGAGCTGCATTTCGCCCAGATCGCTTCCACCCGCTTGCCCATGCACCTCCTTCCGTTGTTCCGTCGCCCCACGGGGGCCGGCTTCGTAGCTGTAAGTGAGACGGATCTGGTCGATGCGGCCTCCCGCCCGCAATCCCACTCGCACGAGACGCGTCCGGTGCTGCACGGCCGTGGCCCGCTCCGTTAAACCCTCTGCGAAACCGAAGTCTTCTCCCCCACCGCCGCCCATCAGTTCGCCGTTGTTCACCTTCACGTTCAGGCGTGGGCTGCCGATCTTTAGAGAGGTAATGTTGGGTGCCATAAGCTTGGTGGAGGGAGAGGCGGAGTAACCACGCATCCGTTCGCGAATGGCAACCAGATCGTGATCGAGTTGGACGCGGTTGGTTGCCAGGCTGGCATCCAGCTCCTGGCCGTACAGCACATAGGTGTTCACCACCCAGTCGTACTGGTTTGCGAGCTCCCTCAACCGCTGTTGCTGGCGCAGGAGTCCAGCGCCAAATTGGTCACCAGTGAACAACACGCGGTTAGCTGCCACCGGCGCTAAAACAGGGCGCAGCTCCGGCACAGTTTCATAGCCCCGGGTTTCGAGCGCCAGCAGTTCTGGCCGATCCAGCGTGATGGAGCCGAAGCCTCTGGCAAAGTCCTCCAGCTCCTCCGGCGTCTTCAGCGAAGGCGGGCTGCCCAGGCCCCTTACGGCCACCCGGAAGCTGCTGTTCACCCCTGTGGAACTGGTCACCTCCGTCGCTTTGCGCTGGAGCTCGGGTCCGAGAGTGAATCCGCTGACCGCCAAGGCCCCACCGAAGGCCTGCTCCACCTGCCGGGCTTCCTCCCGCGTCTGGGCAAAGAAGGTATAAACACCCTGCAGCTCGCCTCCCAGGCGCAGCGAGCTGACGTAACTGTCGCCGAATCGGGCCACGAAGTCATCAAGCCCCTCAGAGTTTGCCGGTAGCTCTATACCTGGAACTAGACTTACATCCAACACCTCCAGCGCTTGCAAGACACGGCGGGCCTGCACTACCAGCGAAACGCTAAACACAGTGGTGTGCAGTGACTCGAAGAATGTTTGGCGGGCCTGCAGCAGTGGGATCGGCAGTGGTCCACCGCCTAGAGACAACGAGATGCCATGTTGCAGGGTGTTAGCAAGTTCGCTGGCGCTGCGGCAAAGCTTCACTTCAACACTGCTTGCGTCTTCGGCGCGGGAGGCAGGGACGTTGGTGCCGTCCAGGGCCCTGCCGAGCGAGTCCTGGGGACTGACAATGGAATTGCGGCCCCGCAGCAAGGTGGCTTCTGCGATGGCAATTTCGAGATCAGAAATGGGAATCATGGCTTCAAATCTCTATAGGAGCGCACTTATGGACTATAGGCCATTATTGGATAGTCAGAGGCAACAAATTTTAATAGCATGCCCATGGATGTATGGCTTAAAGTCATCAGGCGCGCAGGTTTCAAACGAAAACGCAGCTATAGGCGAACGAAGTGCCAGGTCTATAGTAAATAACGGCAATGCGCAAAGTTTCCATGAAGATAGGGTCGGCTGGCTAAGGCTATTGTCTTGTGATGAACTTGTGTAACAAGTCGCTTAATTATCTACGTGTACCCTATGATTCCATGGGCTTAGAAAAAGCTAAGCACAAATTAGTCAGTCTAACCTGTTAATGGACTTGAAGTCATGAATGTTTCATCTAAGGGTCTTGATCTGATCAAGAAGTGGGAAGGACTTAAGCTTGGCGCTTACCTGGATCCCGTGGATATCCCCACCATCGGATACGGCACAATTGCCTATCCCGATGGCAGGCAGGTTGCTATGGGAGACCGGATCAGCCAGGAGCAAGCTGATGGTTTTTTGCTCCACGAGTGCACGTCGATCTGTGCCAGAGTGGAAGAATTGTGCAAGGTCCCTATCAACCAGAATCAATATGATGCTCTGGTTTCATTTTCCTATAACGTTGGAGTTGGGGCTTTCGGGGATAGCACCCTGTTGATAAAGCTAAATCAATCCAATTATGCCGGGGCGGCATCTGAGTTTCTACACTGGAATAAAGGGACCATTAATGGGCAAAAAGTGGAGCTGCCTGGTCTCACAAATCGCCGAATTGATGAAAAGGCGTTGTTTGAATCTGCCCAGGCAGGAGGTCAACCGATCAATGTCGACACTTCTCCAACGACTCAGCAGCAGGTGACCTGGCTCGAAGGTTATGCCGACAATGGCAAGACGGTGGTCGTCGGCTGGAAGGGTAGTGAGGTTGCTGAAATCATCAGCTTTGAATCCAAGGCTAAGCGCCTGCTCATCGACGTGCTGAATCAGTATCCGAAAGCAGCCAACTTTGTTATTGCACCTTCGGGGAAGATTATCCCCCCAGGCGATCGCATTACCATCATCGATCGAAAAGCCCTCAGCAGAGGCACTTCACCCCCAGTAAACGTGCCTCCAGTACCCAGTCAGATCCTGGCAAGGGGTTCGAAGGGTGTTGGCGTTGAGGCCCTACAGCAGCGACTCCAGGATCTTGGCTATTACAAGGGATTGATTGACCAGGACTTCGGTTATGGTACCGACGACGCTGTACGGCGCTTCCAGGCTGATGCCTTCGGCAGAGCAGAAGCAGATGGCAGGGTAGGCAAGATTACCTGGGGCAAGCTCTGGGAATCCACACCGCCAGATCCCATCAGCACAGCGCCAGGCGTTTCCGGCAAGACCTACCTGCGCCTTACTAAAACCGACCAACGTGATCAGGAAGGTCTCTGCATTCTCATCCTTGACTACATCAAGAATGGGGCAGTGAGCGGATCACTCAAAGTCTGCTCAGGTGCGGCTACGGCTCAAAGGTTTCGGACCGGTGCGAACAGCCGTGCAGGATCGATGGAACCGCTGCCAGAGGGACGCTGGCATATCAATGACATCGCTTGGTGTGCCGGCAAGGATGTCTACGGGCCGGCTATCTTTTCAAGTGGCCTAGGGCCGGTGTCAACCCCTCTCGACTATGTCGGCCCAGCTTCCACAGAGCGTGGTGCGATCGAGATCCATATCGACTGGAACAAGTCAGGGTCACCCGGTACGGCTGGTTGTGTCGGTATCAACGATCCGGCAGGGTACAAAAGGCTTGTTGTCTGGCTCAGGGATCCAGATACCAAGGATCTCTATGTCGACTGGGGACTCGGAACGTGTCCTCAGCCGTGAGCAGATGACTCTTAGCTCGAAAGTTCACAGGTAATGTATTTTTTCCATACCCAACCGCCGGGCAACTCCTCCAAGTTTTGTCCGGCGTTGTTCTTTTCAGGACGCCGGAAGTGGACTGGCACATAACCGGAATGTGGATGATTAAGACCATAGCCCCAAACATAGAAATTCTCCTTACGAGAAATCGTGTCCTTCACGATTCCGCCAGGTCGACTGCGAAGATTGAGGCGCGTATCGCTTGAATCCACCGATCGACAGACAAACAGAAGCTTGTCATAGCGATTAATTTTTGCAAATGAAGTTTCAGTGACCACAAAAATGCTGGCGGTTGCCAGTAAAACTGTTGTAACAATTTGGCCTAAAACATTCATAAATGGAATTAAGAGCAGATTGCAGAATCCTAACTTGCACTAGACCGTCTTTAAAGTCAGAGCAGGGTGTCAGGGCCGAATTTGATCGTAAGAACCACAAGATGCAGCTGTCGTGGCCACGGTCTCCTGAAGAGTGCTTGTTGATTGCCCACCGCCAATCTTGAGTATTCGAAGCTTTAACAGAAATGTCCACTCTGACCCCTTCGTCGAACAAGGCGCGATGGCCCGATGCTCAGCCAGCTAAAACAAGGACATGAGCCAGCGTTGTTGCCCTCTCACTGGCGGAGGGGCACCGCGATGTGCATTAGCAGTTCCTCGGAGATCACTGGTGACGAGGTTGTTGCGGCACTGCAACAAAATCCCATCAGCTCCCTGCCCCGCACAACCGTCGCCATTGGCCTAGGGCCTGGCCCGCTGCAAAGAAATTGCCGGCACTGAGGGCAGCGGTTTAGCGCTGCTGTTGGGGCGAATGGGACCACAACCGTGCGGAGCAGGATCTGATCACGCCAGGGCTGCCAGCGGTCCTTTCGCCTTCATCGACTCCGAGCTGCAAGCGAAAGAGGGACTCCTGGCCATAGCGCTCGCGCAACAATTCCCGATCGACTGGCGCCAGGGAAGCAGCGCTGGGATCGGCCGGCTCCCCAGCCCGACCTGGGCCCATTACCAGCAACGGCAGCGCCACGACCAGGGCCCTGACAAATGCTGTTAGACACCTGCTGCCACGAAACACCATATCCCCTTCTCAGCTCATGGCCTGCCACCGCTGCAGCCGAGCAGCGGCAGCAGGCGTTCGAGGGCTACTGCCCGGCTGGCCTTGAGCAACACCACATCCCCAGGGCAGAGCCAGGCCCCGAGGGGGGCGGCCGCGGCCTCCGGCTCAGCCACCCTTTCCAGCCGCGCTAGGCCTGCGGCGGCGGCTTGCATCGCTTCACCTTCGGCACCCGCATCGACTATCACCAGACCATCCAGCCGCAACTGCTTGGCCCGTTCCGCCACCTGCCGGTGCAACGCCAGGCTGTGCTCCCCTAACTCCAGCATCGTGCCGAGCACGGCATAACGTCGGCCGCCGGCCGCCAGGGGCTGGTGGGCCAAGAGCTCCAACGCCGCCAGCATCGACTCTGGAGAGGCGTTGTAGGTCTCATCCAGCACCTCGACTCCCGCAACTTGCAGCTTGCGGCTGCGTCCCCCCGGCACCGCCACGGCCCAAGGCGCTGCCCCCTGCTCTGCCAACGGCACCCCCAACTCCGGGGCCACCGCAAGGGCCAAAAGGAAGTTACGGGCATTGTGGCGACCTTCCAGGGGCAAGGGCAGCAACGGACCCTGTTCGAGCCGCAACTGCTGGCCCTCCTCCAGGCTCCCCACCAGGTCG